>Ga0154311_116_pt1 | contig 247400 bp, 206 predicted proteins | sample RifGroA2_FD_105605 | JGI IMG/M metagenome (GOLD analysis project Ga0154311, IMG submission 105605) | Elusimicrobia bacterium GWA2_56_46
ATGTTTGCAGAAAAGGAGGCTGAAAAGTTAAACTGAAAATGGTGGGTCCGGATTAGTGAGACAATACTGGGTCCCGATTGGTGAGACGCGACACTGAATGCTTCGAACTTGGCAAGCGGTACAGTGGCGGACAGCAGGTTGTCTGCGAATGTCAATCTTTTGAATGCGACCCATACAGTTACAGGTGCCAACATTTTTACTAGTTCGGTTACAATTGGTAACCAATCTAGCAAGGTTTGGCCGTTTTCAAGAGTAATCGTTTATTCCACGCCTGGGAGCAATACATGGACTGTTCCATCTGGCGTGGGGATGTTTAAGGTCACTTGTATAGGTGGCGGAGGAGGTGGTGGCGCACATCCGTATTATGGAGGCGGAGGGGGAGGCGGAGGGGCTTCAATAAAATGGGTTTACAATGTTTCTGCAGGCAGTGCAATTGCGTATACTGTAGGTGCTGGCGGGACGGCTGGTAATACTGGGGGAACAACCTCATTCGGGTCATATTGCAATGCAACAGGTGGAACAAGTAATAGCGTTTTGGGCGGTGTTGGTGGCATGGGAACATTAGGTGACTTGAATTTCGCCGGACAAGTTGGGCTCCACGGTAAAACTATACCAGGTTGTGGTGATTTTCATGGACAAGGCGGTGGTAGTTATATGGGTGGTGGTGGAGATGCGAACGCAGTGGGACGAGCTTATGGCGGTGGCGGAGGAGGTGGTCCAACTGGCAAAGCGGGAGCAGATGGTGTAGTGATAATCGAATATTAACGCAGGGAACGTTGCAGTGTGCCAGGATTAAGCTGTCGTTAATTCAGCCGTAAAATATGGGCAAAGGGGTTAGGTCTTGATTCTTGACATTTGGTAGGTTGGGCTGAGGTTTTGGTACCTGATTATGAGAAATAATTTGGTTTGGGGATTTTTGGTGGTTGGTTGCTTATCCGGGATTTCTGGCGGGGGTGTTGCCGGGGGGAATGGGGTTATCTCGGCCGGTGCGGTGCGGCCGACTTCCGGGCCAGTTAAGTCCGCCGGCGTCGGGGTGGCGGCGGTAAGCCAAAAGAAAGATAAAAAGCAATTGTCGGCTTCGGTAAATCCCGCGACGATTCCATTAAGCTCCGAGTTCCGCCTGGGCGCGGTTTATGTTTCTCCTAATCCGGCTAAAGGCGGCGCGGTGCCGGTGTTCCATATAGAGACCGGCATAGCCGATAACGTGAATATAAAAATTTACACCGTGTCCGGCCTCCCGGTGCATGAGCATGCCATAACCGGCCTGCCTCAGACTTTGGAAAAAGCCGGGAACCTCGTTTACGTCTACGAATACGCCTGGGAGGGGACTATCGCCCCCGGCCTCTATTATTACAACATAGAAGTCGAAAAGGCCGGCCAAAAATTAAAAACCTCCGGTATGGTCGCTGTAGTGCGGTAAAATCGTAAAACGTAATCCGTAAAGCGTAAAGAGTAAAAAGGTGAGAATATTCCCTTTACGATTTACGGCTCGATGATCTTTTGTTGATTTCTGTCTGCCTACCCGCAAAAATAATACAATAAAGGTGTTAATCATTCAGGCTACGGTAGGCCGTATGGCTATGGGCGATTTTTCTTATGACTTTTTACGATATTAAAAACAGGATTGTTCCTGGGCATAGAAAATGAAAGGATAAATTTTTAAAGCTGTGTCCTGAGCAGAGATTCGGTTGTGGAAACATTATGACGGAGTCGGGGAAAAAGCGGTTTTCATTGAAGGATTTGAGTCTGTTCCGTTTGGGCGCTTTTATCTGGCTGATCGGGACGCTATTGGGCTATTATTTTTACAGAACCGGCGGCAAAGAATTTTACAAGGAAGGCTATTCTCTGCCCCTGATGCTCCCAATGGGGATCGATTTCAATGCCGTTTACTCTTACGGGATCGCATTGCGCGAAAGCATTTCCGCATATCTTAACGCTTCAAGCATCTATCCTCCTTTTGTTACCGTGGCGCTTCTTCCTTTGACCCTGTTTCCGCCGGCCGCGGCGTACCATATTTATGTAGTATTTCTGACGATAGCGTTGTTTTGCATGATTTATGCCTGCCTTGCTGAAAACGAGAGTCTGAGCGCCGTTGATCTGGTGTTCCAGGCGCTTGTGATCACCCTGTTTCTGTCTTTTTCTTATCCGGTTAACTTTGCCCTTGAGCGGGGGAACAGCGACTTGCTCGCGGGGGCTTTCGCCGCTCTATCCCTGTTCGCCATGACCCGGGGGTGGTTCTTTTTCAGCATTATAACGCTGACGGCCGGCACACAGTTCAAGATCTATCCTGTCATACTCTGCGCCCTGCTTTTTAAGCGTTTCGGGTATCGCTCCATTATCTGGTTTCTGGCGGCTAACGCCGCCGCTTTCCTGATTCTGGGCGTACCGGCTTTTCTTCAGTTCGCGGCTTCGCTCAGTGCGCTGGCCGGTGTTCCGTCCTTATGGGAGGGAAATCATTCCTTATATGCCTATGTGGCCAGGCTGGAGAAAGAGGGCTTTATCCCCGCCGGGAATCTTGGGCCGGCGCGGAATTTTTCTTATCTTATTTTTTTCGGGATGTTCTGCTTCGCCTGGTTAAAGTCCTGGCTGACCGACAAGGAGCGGTCTTTGACCATGGGCGGCGGCCCGCGGTATTTCAGCGGCTCGGAGATCGGGCTCATAGGGATGGGCTTTTGCCTGATGAGCCTTATCCCGTCGGTAAGCTACGATTACAAATTGGCAATTCAGGTGGTCCCTTTTTTGATTTTGCTGGCGCGTTCGGAAAGCCAGCTTTTTGATTCCGCAGTCCGCGCGCGGGTAGTCGCCGCTCTGGCGGCGGCCCTGATGGCTTTGACTTTGCTTCCGCGCAATCTTGTGGCCCGGGTGAAGACTCCCTGGCTGATCCTGCTTTTTCTGCTTTACTTCTATCTGGCCCTGAGTGGGAAAGCTGTGTGTCCGGATAAGTCCGCCGGGAAGAACGGCGGCTGACAGATCACCGGGATGACGGGTTGAATGTATAACGGGCGCGTATATTTCAGACCTGGAAGCGGGCCTCTGCGATGGTCGGGCCATAAATGGAGTTAGCATTTCCACCTTTGTCTGATTGCGGTCTTTCTCACAATAAAAGAGCTGTTTTTCATCAAAATGTTATACAATTATTGCAGTTCAATAATTGTAGTGCAATAATAGACAGGTTTACCGAATATTCACCATTCCCCCGCCTAATATTTAATAAAATAGACGATAGACTGAGTTTTTGCTTTCGCCGGCCAAATACCCCGGCGGATTAAGGAAAGTATATCGTGAAAATCATGCTTACCGGCGGGGCCGGGATGGTGGGGCATAATGTCCTGGAGCATCCGGCCGCTTCAAAATTTGAAATTTTCGCACCCGGCAGCCGGGAATTGAATCTGTTCGACTATGAGGCCGTCAGGGCCTATATCGCGAAAGTCAGGCCGGACTTCATTATCCACGCCGCCGGCCGGGTGGGGGGGATACAGGCCAACATGAAAGCGCCGGTGGCTTTTCTGCTGGAAAACCTGGACATGGGCCGCAATCTCGTCTGGGCGGCCAGGAACTGCGGCGTTAAGAGGCTGATAAATCTCGGCAGTTCCTGCATGTATCCCAGGAACGCGCCGAACCCCCTCAAAGAGGAGATGATCCTTCAGGGCGAACTGGAGCCCACCAACGAGGGCTATGCCCTGGCAAAAACCGTCGTCTCGCGCCTGGCCGCCTATATCTCCCGGGAAAATCCGGAGTTCAGCTATAAAACGCTTATTCCCTGCAACCTGTACGGGCGCTGGGATAAGTTCGCACCGGAACATTCGCACATGATCCCGGCCGTGATACGGAAGCTGCACCTGGCCAAGGTTAACGGGGATAAGACGGTGGAGATCTGGGGCGGCGGCACGGCGCGGCGCGAGTTCCTGTACGCCGGAGATATAGCCGACTGCATACACCGGGCGATAGCGGAGTTCGATACGCTGCCGGACGTCATGAACGTCGGTCTTGGGCGGGACTATACCATTAACGAATATTACGAGGTTGTGGCGGAGACCGTCGGTTATAAAGGCGGCTTTACCCACGATCTTTCAAAGCCCGCCGGTATGGCCCAGAAACTCGTGGAGATCTCCCGCCAGACCGCCTGGGGCTGGAAGCCGAAAACGGCTCTTAAAGACGGTATAGCCAAAACATACGAATTTTTCCTGAAGCACGCAGGTTGATGGTCGGGGGGTGGGCGGCATTTTTCTTGTTTCCGAAAGTAATCGTTTTCTGTATATTATCGGAAATGACATTTTGATGGCGTTTTTTCCGGAGGAAAAAACTTATGATCCCCTTGATGAAGAACACGTTTCTTAACGAGTACGAAACCAAAAAAGAGCTGGTGGATTTTATACTCAAGGCCAAAATCCTCAGCATGGGCGAGAAATGCGCGGAATTCGAGAAAGCCTTCGCCAAGGCCCAGGGCAGGAAACATTGCGTCCTCTTCAACAGCGGCGGCAGCGCCAACCTGGCGCTTTTGCAGGCGCTTAAGAATATGGGCTTGTTGAAAAACGGAAGCAAAGTCGGTTTCTCGGCGCTTACCTGGTCCACCAATATCATGCCGATACTTCAGCTTGGCATGAAGCCCGTGCCGGTGGATTGCGAAGCGCGGACCCTTAACTGCATGGCCGCCAATCTCGCGCACACGCTGAAGAAAACCAGGCTGGACGCTTTTTTCATCACCAATGCCCTCGGTTTTACCGGGGATCTCGGCGCGATAAGGGAACTGTGCAAAAAGTACGGCGTCATCCTTCTGGAAGATAATTGCGAATCCCTCTCCACGACCCTGCCGGAGGGGAAAGCCGGCAATTTCGGCCTGGCCGCCACGTTCTCTTTTTTTGTGGCGCACCATATGTCCACCATCGAAGGCGGGTGCGTCTGCACCGACGACGACGGCCTGGACGAGATGCTGCGCATCGTCAGGGCTAACGGCTGGGACAGGAATCTCGGTTTCGCGGCCCAGCGCCGCCTTAGGGAAAAGCACGGCGTCAAAAGCGAATTCGAAGCCAAATATACTTTCTATGACCTTGGTTTTAATCTCCGGCCTACGGAAATAACGGGTTTTTTAGGGCTGATCCAGCTCAAATACCTGGACGAGAACTGCGCCGTCCGGCAGGAAAATTATCTCGCCCTGGAAAAAGAAGTCGCCGCCAATCCTGACCTGATCCCCCTGGAGAGGGGGCACCTCTCTTTTGTTTCCAGTTTCGCTTTCTGCGTAATCTGCAAGACCAGGGAGCTGCGCGGCAGATACATAGAGCAGTTCTCGGGGGCCGGCGTGGAGATACGCCCCATTATAGCCGGCAATATGCAGAACCAGCCGTTTTACGCCAAGTATGTGCCGGAGAAATATCCCCTGAAAGGCGCCGAGTTTCTGCATGAGTGCGGTTTTTACTTCGGCAACTACCCGGAACTGACCGGTTCGGATCTGGATATCCTGAAGAGCTGCCTGAGGAAATACTGACCCGCGGGAATTATCAGGCGTTCCGGCCTAAATGTTATAATGACGATGTTCATGACCAACAAAGAAGCTGAAAAATGGGCTATAGAAGAAGCCAGACGGATCACCCGTTCTATTCTGAAAGGGCGGGATGTGAGGACATGGCTTTTTGGTTCAAGGGCGGCGGGTAACGCCAGGAGTTTTTCCGACATAGATATAGCGCTGGACGCCGGCGCAAAGCCGGTTACGCGCGAGTTGCTGGTGCGCCTATCATGCGCGCTTGAAGAAAGCAATATACCTTTCCGGGTTGATATTGTCGATATTCACAACGTAAGTCCCGCCGTCCGGGAAAATATTGAAAAGGATGGGCAGTTATGGACAGATTGAAAATACGCCTGGAAGAATCCAAAAAAGCATGTAAAACGTTCCTGGACGCATTAAACGTGAAAGATCCTACCACGCTTGAAAGGGACGGCACCATACAAAGATTTGAGTATACTTTCGAAACCGTGTGGAAAACAGTTCAGTTATATCTGACAGAGGTGGAAAGCCTCCCCGCCAATTCCCCCAAAGGCGTCTTCCGCGCGTTGGGAGAGTCCGGGATCCTTTCCGCAAGTGAAACCATCCAGGCGCTGGCAATGGCAGATGACAGGAACAGGACAGTCCACACCTATATCGAAGCGGTGGCGGCGCAGATCTACAGCCAGCTTAAAGAGTATTCGGTTTTGCTGTCTGAAATAATCCGCCGGATCAGTAAGAAATCCAGCAAAGTCTGAGACCGGCAAGCTCCCTTATGGCTTAACCGTGCCAATGCTTCCGCGGGGGGGACTATCCGTCCATCCCGCGGAACTTTCAAATCCCAATGAACATGGAAACAAAAAATAAGCGGGATAAAAAAATACTGGCGGTCTTCATGGAATGGGATTACTGCGACCCTAAGCGGGGGCCCTCCATGGATAAGGTGTATTTCTACAATAATCTGGCAAAGCTGGCGGCCAAGGTGGAGCCTTTCTGGTACGACGCTTATATCAACGACCTCCCCAAGCTCCAGGAACTGCTGATAAACAAGGCCAAAGTTTATAATCCGGATCTTATATTTTTCGTGCCTTATATAGACCAGTTCACCCCCGCGACCCTGGATTTCCTTAAAGAACACTGGCCCACCCTGGCCTGGTTCGGCGATGATACCTGGCGCTTTGAAAGTTATGCCGCGAAGATGGCGCCGCACTTTACGCACGCGGTTACCACCGATGTTTTCAGCGTTCCCAAATATAAGAAACTGGGTCTCACCCCTATAATCAGCCAGTGGGCCGCCCAGCTTAACAGCGCCGACCCAGGCCCGGTTCCGCCGGAGTCTTACGAGTACGAGGTTTCGTTCGTGGGCGGATATAACAGGTTCCGGGCCTGGTACATAGAGCGCCTGGCCAGGGAGGGCATAAAAGTCCATTGTTTCGGCGCCGGCTGGCCCGCGGGCAAGATTTCTTTTGAAGAAATGGACCGTATCTTTTACAAAACCATAATAAATCTCAACCTCTCCAACAGCGTCAGCCACGACATAAGGTTCATCTTGAGCGGTTTCCGTTCGGTCGTGAATTATCTTCGCTCTCCCAAAAGGGCCGAACAGATCAAGGCCCGGAATTTTGAGATCCCCCTGGCCGGGGGATTCCAGTTGACCAACTACGCTCCCGGGCTTGAAAAATACCTGAAAATAGGCGAAGAAGTCGCGGTATTTTCCTCCCCGGAAGAATGCGCCCTCCAGATACGCTATTACCTGGAAAATGAGGCCGAGCGGCTAAAAATTGTTTTAGCCGGGCGCAAGAGAGCTATGGCGGAGCATACATATTTCGCACGTTTAGAAAAGATCCTGAAGGAACTCTGGGGCTAAATCCCGCCCCGCAACGCTGATGAAAATAATATTGGCAACGCTTGCGATCGAACCGGAAAGCCGGAATGAAAACAATAGAAATGCGGCCTATTCATTGGGGCTGGGCTACTTGCATTCCACGCTAGAAGCCGCCGGGCACCAGGTCAAGACCCTGTTCCTTAACAATGTTGATTACTCTTTTTCCGATGCCGGTTTTTTCTCCGCCGTGGAAGAAATGAAGCCTCAGGCCGCCGGCTTTCAGATCTTCAGCATGAACCGTGTGGCGACTTTCGCCGCGATAGAAAAACTTCATTCGCTTTATCCCGAGATCCGTATTGTTGTCGGCGGCGTTCACGCTTCCATAATGTACGAGCAGATCCTGATCAGGTTCCCCTATGTCGTGGCCGTTATAGGGGAGGGGGAGCTGACTTTGGCGGAACTGCTTGAATATTTTTCAGGCACGAGGACGCTTGAAAGTGTTAATGGTTTGGCTTTCTTTCATGATGGGCAAGTCAAGCTTACTTCCGAAAGGGCTCTGATAGAGGATCTGGACACTCTGCCCGAACCGAAGCACGATGTTTTCTTTGAAAGCGAACTCGGCCGCAATGTGGCCCATATCATCTCGTCAAGAGGCTGTCCCTTTGACTGCACTTTCTGCTGTCTTAAGGCTATAAGCAGGCGGCGCTATCGGGCGCGAAGCCCCGAAAATGTGGCCGCGGAGATCGAAAAACTAAAAGCAAAATATCCGCGTCTCACGGAAATACAGTTTCACGACGATACACTGCTTTTGGATAACGCGCGCGTTATAGCGTTGTGCAAATTGCTGGTAAAAAAAGACCTGAAACTTGATTTCGCATGCAGCGCCAGGGTTAAACCGGTTTCTGAGGAGATGTTTTACTGGATGCAGAAAGCCGGATTCACTAAGGTGATGTTCGGTCTGGAAACCGGGTCGGAGAAGCTCCTGCGCTCCATACACAAAGGGATAACAAAGGATGATGTTCTAAACCTTTTCAAGATCCTTAAACCCTACGATTTTAATGTCACGACTTTCCTTATGTGCGGCTTTCCCGGTGAAACCGATGAAACGGTCAGGGAAACCATAGAGCTGGTGCGCGCCACGCAGAAAATAAAATACAACCTGGTGGCCGGCGTAGGGAAATTATGGGTATACCCGGGCACCGAAGTCTACCGCATCATGAAAGACGCAGGGAAGATCAACGATGAATTCTGGATGGGAGCGCTGCCGGTTCCCTATTTTACGGTCGAACATGACCTGGAGACTTTGAAGAAATTTGAGAAAACTATGGTGGAGACTCTTTCTTTCCTTAGTATATTCAGTTTCCGTGGTTTTTTTCTTCATTTTTTGAGAATGCCCTTTGTTGTTCTCAAATTTTTCATAAAACCTCGGAATAAGAAAATATTGCTCAGCGTGCTGGCGGCGTCCGCGCAGAGAAATTTCCCGAAGGTGTATAAACGAATATATGGAGCGTATCGGAACGCGGTTGCCGGCTGATTTTATGAAAACAACAAATCTGGCGATATGGGTCGGGAAACCCTATGACAACGACACGCTGTTCGACAGTTCCAGCCCTATAGATCCGGATAAACGCTGGGCGCCATTTCAGCAGCTCAAACGCGACATCGAACTCAACGGCGGTACCTGCCATACGCAGGATGTATGCTTTCGCGACGGCATTACCCCCGATGCCGTGCTTTTTCTGGATATGCCCGCCGGCCCGGTTGACCGTCTGCTGGGGAACTGGGCGGGGAAAGTCCGAAAATTGCTATTTTTGCAGGAGCCGCCCATCATTATGCCTCGCAACTGGGAGACCTCCGGGCACCGCCAGTTCGATAAGATATTCACCTGGAACGATACCCTGGCGGATGGCGGACGGTACATAAAGACCAACTGCCCCTATCCCGTTCCAGCTTCAATACCCAAAGGCCTGTCCCGGAAAAAACATTTCTGCGCCGTTATCGCCGGCCATCATAAATTCACATATCCGTTCGAGCTTTATTCGAAACGCGAAGAGCTTGTCCGCTGGTTCGAGCGAAACCATCCGGAGGACTTCGATCTTTACGGCCGGGGCTGGGACGAGTATGTTTTTCACGGCATAAAACCCGTGAGGGCCCTTAACCGTCTCAAATTCCTGAAAAAGCTCCTTGCGCCGTCATTTCCGTCTTACCGGGGGCCGGTGGGGCGCAAGCGCCCGGTTCTTGAGGAACATAAATTCTGCGTCTGCTACGAAAACTCGTCCGATATGCCGGGCTATATAACCGAGAAGATCTTTGACGCGTTCGCGGCGGGCTGCGTGCCGGTATATTGGGGCGCCCCGAATATCGCGGACCATATCCCCGCTGATTGTTTTATTGATAAGCGTAATTTCAACGACTACGAAACGCTGTATTCGCATATGAAAAACATGACGGACGAGGCCTATCTGCGGCATCTGGACGCCATCGAGGATTTTTTAAAAAGCGAAAAAGGCCATAGATTCTCGATCCCCTGCTTCTGTGAAATCGTCTTAAAGGAACTATCATGAAAAAAGCGCTTTTATTCAGCCCCGCCTTGCAGAAAGACGCCCAGGCGCATTCCAAGGACAATTCCTACGGGCTTGGCCTCGCTTATCTGCACGCGGTCATAGAAAAGGCCGGCTATGAGATAATTACCAAAAGCTTCAATAACAGCGATCTGGCCGCTTCCGAAGCGGAAATGGTCGCGGACCTGCGAAGTTTCCGCCCCGATTTCCTCCTTGTCCAGATCTTCACCATGAACCGGGTCGCAAGTTACAGGCTTATAAAGCTGGCGCGGCAGGTTCTTCCGGACGTTAAAATAATTATAGGCGGGGTTCACGCCTCCATCTATTACGAGCAACTGCTGAAAAATTTCGAGGTTGACTGTGCCGTTATCGGCGAGGGGGAAGAGACCGTTGTGGAGCTGCTTGGCGCGCTCGCCTCCGGTCTATCCGCTGCCGGGATAAGGGGCGCGGCCTATAAGGAAAACGGCGCGGTAGTCAAAAATCCCGACAGGCCGCTCATAGAGGATCTGGACGCGCTTCCGTTCCCGCGGCACGACCTCTTTATCCAGCCTGACCGGGAGATGGCCTGTATCCTTACCACCAGGGGCTGTCCGTTCAGATGCAGCTTCTGCTGCCTGCATACTATTTCCAGGAGAAAATTCCGTAAGAGATCGGTGAAGAACGTGGCGGACGAGGTGGAGTATATTCTCAAGACCTTTAAAAACATAAATACCATCCAGCTCGCGGACGATACTTTCACCCTTGACCAGCCGCGGGCCATAGAATTCTGCAAAGAAGTGATCAGACGTAACATTAAAGTAAAGTTTTTATGCTCGGCGCGGATAAAACCGGCCAGCGTCGAACTGTTCAAATTGATGGAGCAGGCTGGCTTCACCGGCATAGGTTTCGGTCTCGAAACCGGCAGCGCCAAACTGCTGCGCTCCATACACAAGAATATAACCAGGGAAGATGTGCTTGAGACATTCAGGATGCTGAAAGATGTCGACATAAAGATAGTCACCTATCTTATGGTCGGTTTTCCCGGGGAGAACCGGGACACGTTGGCCGAAACCATCGACCTGATAAACAAACTCCGGCAGATCAAATACTTTGAGTTCGCCGGCGTGGCCCGGTTGTGGGTGTATCCCAATACCGAGGTCTACGATATCATGAAAGCCGCCGGCCGCATCGACGACAATTTCTGGCTCACCGATCAGGATGTGCCGTTCTTCACGGTCGAGCACAGCGCCGAAGAGCTGGATAAGATGGTCACGGAGATAACTCTTGGCTGTACGTCGCTGCGGCAGGGGATAAAAAGGGCGGCTGCGGAGCTTCTGCACCCCCGTGCGACCGCGAAAAAGATCATCCCGCGGCTCCGCCGGCTTAAAAAATACTTTTACAGATGAACACGCAATATCTTATCGTCGGCGCCGGAAGAATACTTCAGATCCTTATAGCGCTGGCCGGCATGCGGTTGATGACGCATCTGCTTTCCGGGGCCGAGGTCGGTAATTTTTACCTTATTCTTTCCCTGGTGGCTTATTTTTCGCTGGTGTTCCTGAGCCCCGTGGGCCTTTACATGAACCGGCGTCTTCACAAATGGCACCAGGAGGGGAATCTCCTTAATTATTTCGCCTGTTACAACGTCTATGTCGCTCTTGTCAGCCTTGCCGCGGCCCTGTTTTTATTCCTGGGCAGAAAGTTTTTCGGGATCGGTTCGGGCATAAGCCCCGCGGCGCTGTGTTTCCTGGCCGCCGCTTATATATATTTCGGGACCTGGAACTCGACGTTGATCCCGGCCCTGAATATGCTGAATTACCGAAAGAGTTTCACGGCTCTTTCTACGGGCACCCTCCTCCTGGGCCTTGCCTCTGCCGTGGCGCTGGCTAAATTATATGCGCCTTCGGCCGTTTTATGGCTGTCCGGGCAGATCGCGGCCTTGTTCGCGTTGTCGGCGGCGGCGCTCGCATACCTGCTTCTGAAAATAAAAGACAAGCCGGATATGGGCTATGTTTGGGCGCGCATCAAAACGCCTGAACTCAGCGGCGTGCTCAAGTTTTCTCTGCCGCTTCTGGTTTCCGCCTTTTTTATGTGGCTCCAGAATCAGTCTTACCGGCTTATAGTCGAGAAATACCTGGGCCTGGATTTTCTGGGTTCTATCGCCGTCGGGCTGGGCATCGCGGCGGCCATCGCGGCGGCGGCGGAATCCCTGGTTCAGCAGATCTACTACCCGCTTTATTACAGCGAGATCAATACGCCCGACGCCGGAAAAAGAAAGTTCGCCTGGGACAAAATGGCCGGCGTGATGATACCGCTCTATCTCCTGCTCACTATATTTGTCTCGTTTCTTTCCTGGCATCTCGTGAACCTCCTTGTGGACGCCAAATTCCGTTCGGCGTGGATTTTCACGGTTTTCGGCGCCTGGGTGGAATTTGCCCGGATCACCACCAATATCCTCTCGACCGTGGCCCATTCCGAGATGCGCACCGAATCCATTACGAAGCCGTATATGTACGGCGGCCTTTTCACGGCGGCCGGAGTTTTTATGGCTTCCAGATCCTCCGCCTATACTTATCTCGTTCCCGCCGCGCTTGTCCTTGGCGGGTTTATCACGCTTTTTCTGATGTTCAAAAGCATGAGGAGCGTCATGCGTTTCAGTCTGGCCGTTGGCCCGCTCAAGCTGGCTTTGCTCCTGGCCCTGCCGTTCCCGCTGGCACTGCTGGTGAAAAATCCACAGGGTTCCATACCGGTTTCCATCCTGATCCTGGCCCTTTTCGGCGCTTATATGGCCGCCGGCCAGTATCTGCTCTACAAAAAACAAAACGCCGGAGGGCTTAACGGATGAATTCTCCAGCTTGCGCCGGGTTTCTGTAGGAAACTACAGTTTACTGTTTAATGCATATATAGTAAACCAGACTTTACGATTCACCGCTTTATCTTTTTGGTTTCCTCTACTAAAAGTTATAGGAAAGTCCGGAGAACGGCACAATCTGTCGCGATGTTTGAAAATATGAAAACCCCCCTGGTCTGTATCTGCGTTCCCGCTTATAATGCCGGGCTTACCCTGGCCGAAACCCTGGATTCCATCCTTGGCCAGACTTACGGGAACCTGAAGATTTTCATAGTGGACAACGCCTCCACGGACAATACCCTTGAGATCGCCGACGCTTACGCCAAAAAAGACCCCCGGATCACGGTGGTTCGTAACGATGTTAATGTCGGCGGAGAGGGTAATTTCACACGCTGCCTCCAATTGGCGACCGGGGAATATACCGCTATTTACCATTCCGACGATATCTACACGCCGCGCATGGTGGAGGAGGAAGTCCTGTTTCTGGAGGCGCACCGGGAAGCCGGCGCCGTTTTTTCCATGGCGGTGGCAATTGACGGAAAGGGCAGGGAGGGCCGTCTTTATAAGCTCCCGGCCTGGCTCCGGGCGCAAAACAAAGACGAATACGGTTTTGACGATCTCTTCCGGGCGATGCTGAAGTACGGCAATTTCCTGTTTTGCCCCGCCGCGATGGCAAGGACCGAAGTATACCGCGACCGTATAAAGGTTTGGGACGCCGGGAATTACGGCAGTTCCGCCGACGGGAATGTTTGGCTGAGAATAGCGCAAAATTTCCCCATAGGCATTATAGACAAACCCCTGCTTAAATACCGCATAAGCGTCAGCAGTTTCAGCTATCACGCCGCGCGCGGAAAAACCGGGCCGCATAATATGTTCCGCGTGTTCAATGATTACATAAAAGGCCCCGCGGCCGCCCTCATGGGCGCTGATGAGCGAAAAGATTACGAAGTGCTGGTATTAAAGGACAATATAAACAGGGCTTTTAACCTGCTGCTTTCCGGCAAAAAAAAAGAGGCGGCCGCGCTTTTGCCGGGTGTTTTCCGGCCGGGGCTTATTCTGTATGGCCTCAGGAGCCCCGAACATTTCAGAGTCCTTGTTTCCGGATATTTTGTATTTTTATGCCTGGCTTTGCCGGTAAACGAAACAATAAAAAAGCTCCTCTGGAAAGTCAAATTCAGCGACGCCTGACGGCGCTGTTTTTTAATCGATCAGGATTCCCCGACTTATTGCCAGGACATATTGCTTTTAGTGTGACTATATGCTATATTTAAAATCATATGGTTGAGCGAAAATACTGGCGGAATCTGATCAATCAAGCTCTTTCCCGGCGGCCCATAGTCTGGCTGTCAGGCATAAGGCGCTCAGGCAAGACCGTACTTTCCTCCGGCTTTCCCGGCGCTGAATACTTCGACTGTGAACTCCCCAGAGTGCGGGCCATGATGTCGGATCCCGAAATGTTTTTAGCGTCAAAGGCCGGCAAGCTGCTGGTGCTGGACGAAATCCATAAACTGGACAACCCTTCCGAAATACTTAAAATATCCCACGACCATTACCCGTCGGTCAAAATAATAGCGACCGGCTCCTCCACGTTGTGGGCTTCGGCTAAATTCAAGGATACGCTTACCGGCAGGAAAACGGAGATCCGGCTTACACCGATGAATGTCCGGGATCTGGAAGATTTTAAGATCGCAGATTTTAATCTCCGTCTTCACCGCGGCGGGCTCCCGCCTTTTATACTTGCCGGGGTATACCCGGAAAAGGACTACCAGGAGTGGCTTGATTCATATTGGGCCAGGGACGTGCAGGACCTGTTTAAGCTTGAAAAAAGGTCGGCTTTCCTGAAATTCGTAGAACTTGTTTTCGCGCAGAGCGGGGGGATTTTTGAGGCCTCAAAATTCGCCGCCCCCTGCGAAGTCGGCCGCGCCACGATTGCCAATTATCTTTCAGTTCTGGAAGCCACCGGAGTGGCATACCCCGTGCGCCCGTTTTCAACCCGCCTCTCCAACGAAATAGTGGCGGCGCCCAAAGTATACGGTTTTGACACCGGTTTCCTATGTTTTTTCCGGGGCTGGGACACGCTGCGTGAGGATGATAAAGGAATTTTATGGGAGCACCTGGTTCTGAACGAAATGCTTAGCGTGCTTCAAGGCGCGGACATCAACTACTGGCGCGACAAAGCCGGTCACGAGATTGATTTTGTGCTTAAGAGGCGCGGCCGCCCGCCCGTTGCCATAGAGTGCAAGTGGAAAGCCGCCAAATTCGACACAGCGGCCCTGCGCGTTTTCAGGCGGCGCTATCCGCAAGGCGGCAATCTCGTAATATCAAGCGACATAGACAGGCCCTATGAAAAAAATATCGGGGGCTTCAGTATCCACTTCACCGGCATCGGCAATTTAGAAGCCGCGCTGGCTGCCTAGGAGCCTGTCGGACAGGCTCCTAGCGCTGATACTGCCGTTTTTTTATCTTCAGACGCTTATTTTCTTGTTTCGTTTGAATAGGGGAAACGACCAATGGCTCTGCCCGAAGAAAAATATACCGGCGATGACTATCTGCTCCGGAACCCGTCCTGGGACATGGAGGATTCGCCCTGGAAAGCGGCTGTCGTGTCGGAATTTCTGAAAGCTGCCGGCCTTAACCCCGGATCCGTCTGCGAGATCGGCTACGGCGCGGCTTTCCATACCCCGCAGAGTACCTGGAAAACGAAGCTTATCTCCATCCCAAGGGCCATCGCCCGCTTTCTGGACAAAGATTGGGGCGTGCGCATAATGGGCGGGGAAACCCTCCTGGTCCTGGCCCGCGCCCCAGGTGGAGTTTCCGAAAAATAGAGTTGTTTAGTTTATTGCGCCCGTTTTTATTGCACTATACTGCACTATGTAGTATACTTAATGCATTATGGTTAACAGTGCCAAGATTAAAGAAGTTTTACTCGACCAGTTGGGCGATATCCTCAGCATTTTGGATAAATGCCGCGTTGAGCGCCTTGTTGAGCCGGAATTACGCGGCGCCCTTGCGGACAACCTTGTTAAGGTGATAAGCGGAGTGCGCCGGTGCGGCAAGTCCGTCCTGGCCCACCGCGTACTAAGAGATTTGCCGTACGCCTACGTTAATTTTGACGACGAACGGCTGGCGGACATTGCCACCGCCGACTTAAACCTTGTGCTGGAAGTCCTTTTGGAGCTTAAACCGGGTTTTAAGTATATCCTGCTTGACGAAATACAGAATATAGAGAAATGGGAACTTTTTGTCACCCGGCTGCAGCGCGGCGGCTATAAAGTGATCATCACCGGGAGCAACGCTCATCTGCTGGGCCGCGATCTGGCGACCCATTTGACCGGACGGCATAAAGTTTTTGAGATTTACCCGTTTTCTTTCCTGGAATATCTTCGCTCGCGCGGCATGGATTTTCCGCCCGGCAAAGCTTTGAGCACCCGGTCACGGGCCGACATCAGCGCCGCTTTCCATGATTATTTTTCCGCCGGAGGGTTCCCGGAGCTCCCCGGCATTGTAGACAAGAAATCGTATCTGCGTGATCTGTACGATAAAATCCTCACGCAGGACATAGCGTTCCGGCACGGAGTAAGGCATATTAAAACCCTTAAGGATATCGCGCTTTATACCGCGAACAATTACGCTTCCAGGCTTTCCTACAAGAATATCAAAGACGCCTATTCGATTGGGAGTATACACACGGTTAAGAACTACCTGGCCTATATGCAGGAGGCTTATCTTTTTTTTGCCGTGGAGGCGTTTTCGCATAAAGCGCGGGAGCGCGTGCGTCTGCCCAGAAAAATGTACGGTATTGACGCGGCTTTGCTGCGCTCAATCTCCGTATCGGGCCAGAAAAATGAGGGCAGGCTGCTTGAAAATCTGGTGTATCTGGAACTGCTGCGGAGAAAAAAGCATGTTTTGTATTATAGCGACCCCCAGCGCAAGTACGAGGTGGATTTTGTGTGCCGTCAGGAAACCGGGGGGGCGGTGGAGCTTATCCAGGTTTGCCTGGATACCAATATGGCGGAAGTTAAGCAGCGTGAGTTGAGGGGCCTGCAAAGCGCGTTAAACGCTTTTAAGGGTGTTTCAGCGGATGGCCTGACAGTGATTACGCTTGACACCGGCGGCACTGCACGTATAGCCGGCCGCCAGGTAAAATTTGTTCCGGCCTGGGAGTGGCTGCTGCAATAACCCAACCATGCGAATAGCGATCCTGAATCTGACCGGGGGCGGCGTGAGCGGGGGGTACAAGCGTTACCTCTCCACCATGCTCCCGCGCCTCGCCGCGTCCCCTCAAATTTCGGAGATACTCTGCGCCTCGCCGTCTTCTTTCGGCGTAGAAAAATGGGCGCCCGCCACGGCCAAAGTAAAGTTTACCGCCTGTGAACCGTTCCGCTTCATGCGCCACGCCCCGGATCCCGGTTTAAAGCGGGCGCTTGATGAATTCAGGCCGGATCTTATTTTTGTTCCGATAGAAAGGCATCTCCGCTACCGTAATGTCCCCGTAGTTACCATGGTCCAGAATATGGGCCCGCTGAGCGGGGTGAAAGTTGTCAGTGGCATCGTTGAAAAAGCCAAATGCCTGGCCCAGGTTTTTGAAACGCGGCTGGCGCTGAAAAGATCGGCGGCCGTGATCGCGCCTACCGAGTATGTCAAAAACTTCCTGGTACGGAACCTGGGCCTCCCGGCGGCGAAAGTCCAGATCATTAATTACGGCTCTTCTTCCGTGCCGCGCAATGTCAGGCCTCCGGCCGGACTGGCTCCGATGCCCGGCAGCTTTGTTTTTGCCGCTGGCTCCCTGGAGATTTACAGGGGGCTGGAAGACCTGATAAAAGCCATGGTTCCGCTTAAAACCGCTTTCCCCGGCCTGAAGCTTCTGCTGGCCGGAACCGCCCGCCAGGCCACGCAGCCGTATTTTCAGGAACTTAAAGACCTTTCCTCTAGGTCGGGCGTGGCGGACGATGTTTTATGGCTGGGCGACCTGCCGGATGAAGAGCTTTCATGGTGCTACCAGAACTGCTCCGCTTTCGCCATGACCAGCAGGGTGGAATCTTTCGGCTTCGTTGCCCTTGAAGCGCTGGCCCACGGCTGCAACTGCGTTTCCTCCGACAGCCCCTGCCTGCCCGAGATCTTTAAAGACACCGCCCTCTACTACCGCCCCGGCGACAGTGAAGCCCTGGCAAAATCGACAGGCGAAATCCTCGCCCGCGATCCCGAAGAGCGCGAAAAATACAAAGTCAAAGCTTTTAAGCGAGCCTGGCAATTCTCCTGGGAAGAAGCCGCCGAAAAAACCATCCGCCTGTTTACGGATGTATCCGGTTCCTGACTTTCAAATGTTGTAAAATAAGAACTGTCAAAGTAATAGGCCATTATGTCGATCAGATCAAGATGCTCGGGCGCAAAGCCCCTGAAAATGACGACCGCTGACGCGGTAGAGGCCGTGTTGCCGGTTTTGAAATCCGATAAAAACATCATCGGCGTTTACTTGTTCGGTTCTCGCGCGGCCAACCCCGCCAATAACGACTCGGATCTGGACATCGCTTTTTGCGCCGGAAAAGGATTCACCTGGGACGCCTATTACAAACTTTACGGCGAGGTCACCTTAAAGCTCAAGTCCGACATGGTCGACCTGATCTGGCTGGACGCCGCGGATCAGCTCCTGGCGTTTCAGGCGATAAAATACGGCAGACTTTTATACTGCGCCGATGCCCGGGCCCTGAACGCATTCGAACTAAAGCGGAAAAAATCATTTTACGACTACGCGCTCTATCTGAACGCCCACACGGGCAAATATGCGGCCAGGGGGGACAATGGTCTACAACAAGGAAAGCCTTGCTAAAAGGCTGGAAAAACTGCGGGAATATGCCGCCGATATAGGTGAATACGGAGGCGTCCCCTTTGAGGTCTATGTAAAGGACAAAAAAACAAAATACTCGATCGAACGCCTTTTGCTTCTTATCTCTGAAAATGTACTTGATTTTCTTGATCACATTCTTTCCTCAAAGCACGGAGTGGTAAGCGACAGTTATGAGGATATCATACTGAACGCGTACAAAAAGGCGCTGCTGGATGACGATTTGTACGGGAAACTCAAGGGGTTAGGCGGTTTCAGAAATATAATTGCCCACGAATACCTGGAACTGAATGACGAGGAAGTCCACAGGAACTGCCAAAAAGTCAAAAACACGCTGGCTCAGGTGATATCCGCCTTCGAAAAACTGATATAACCGAAAATTCGCCCCTAATTCTTTTGCCTGAAAGCAAATATTTTCATGTATTTATTTGCTTACAGGCAAATATTTATATGAAACGCGCAATTTTGTTCGATAGTTCTGTTCGATATTGACAAATGTTCACGTTTCGTGTACAATATTAAATATTGAACAGACTTGCGGGAGCAAGTGGGATATTATGAACGCTAAAGGGCATTATAACAATCCGAAAGAACGCCTCCTGGGCGCTGCGCTAAAAGCCGCGGCTCTCACGGCTGGTTTGCGGGGCGAAATCGTCCAGGGCGATAATGGCGGGCGGGATTGTGGCCCGGATGCCACTGTAGTTTTTACGTACGGGCAAAAAAAATATCGCTATGCTGTGGAGGTAAAAGCGATTGACAGGGTTGTGGGCCTGGAATTTGTTAAGGCTAAATTTGAAAAATGTGAGCTTCCCGTGCTGCTGGCGGCTCCGTATATTACCGCTGAAATGGCGGAGCATTGCCGGGGCCTGGGGATACAGTTTATCGATACTGCGGGGAATGCTTACATAAAAGCGGAAGGGTTGCATATTTTTATCACCGGCAATAAACGAATTCGGAAAGATATGGCTGTCGCAAAATACCGGGCAAGCACCGCCGCCGGGATGCGGGTTGTTTTCGCCCTCCTATGCAAGCCGGAACTGATCGATGCTCCATATCGTGATGTCGCCGCCGCCGCCGGGGTCGCTTTGGGAACCGTCGGCTGGGTGTTTTTTGCCTTACAGAACAGAGGGCATTTGCTGATTGATAAGCGAAAGAAACGGCAATTTGTGGACCTTAAGCGCGTAGTGGAGGAGTGGGTTGTTAATTATCCGGCAAAATTACGGCCGAAATTGGGGGCGCAGCGGTTTCACGCCCCGGAGGCCGATTGGTGGAAAAAGACCCGTCTTAAAAAATATGCGGCGTTGTTTGGCGGGGAGGCCGCCGGAGATATCCTTACCAAATACAGACATCCGGGAGAAGTGCTGATCTATCTAAAGGGCGATCCGGCTGGAATTATCCTCGATAACCATTTAAAGGCCGATCCTGAAGGAGAGGTTGAAATACTGGAAAAATTCTGGAACTTCGATTTGGAAACAAAAGAAGATCGGGTCGTTCCGCCCGTGCTGATATACGCGGATTTGATGGCGACGCGGGATCCGCGCAACCATGAAATCGCGAAACTTGTTTATGACCGCTACATAACGAATGCTTACCGTTAAACCGGATAGACCGATAGAGCCCAATGTCCTGGCGGTGCTTAAGCATCTCCTCGCGGTTACGAAAGCGCTTGGGGTTCAATATCTGATGATCGGAGCTAAGGCGCTGGATATACAGTTGCACAATGTATATGGCTTGCCGACATATCGTCCGACTAATGATACCGATTTCGCTGTCGCGCTTGAAAACTGGGGGCAGTTTGAGACGCTGAAAGACAGTCTGGTTAAGACCGGGCATTTCACGCCGGATAATCATAAGACCCAGCGGGTGTGGTATGACAGGGGGGTTCCTGTTGATCTGGTTCCTTTTGGCGGATTGGAGGAACCATACGGAACTATTTCATGGCCGCCGGATTCTTCTCAGATAATGACGGTGCGGGGCTTTGCCGAAATAAATTCGGCGGCGGAGGAAATCCCAATACCGGAGAGCGGTTCTGCTTTGCGTATCGCGCCATTGCCGGGGCTTGCCGTACTGAAAATTTTTGCCTGGAATGACCGGCTGGAAACAAGGGATGTATGGGATATAGCCGCATTGACGCAGAATTATAATTTAATTGTTGCCGAACCGAGGATATTCCAGGATGAACAGCTCAGTAAGTCCGTAGGGTATGACGCGGTAAAGGCCGGAGCTGTGTTGCTGGGGAAAGACGCGGCTGCAATTGTAAATCCGTCAACTTTAAGCGCGGCTCAAAAGATCCTTGCCGTCCAAATTCGCCGGGGTAATTTTGTCGCTCAGTTCGCCTCCGGGCTGAAATCCGTTGACCCGGACAAGCAGCTTTCAACCGCGGAAGAACTTTTGCGGGCGTTCCTCATTGGTTTCTCAAAGTGAGCGCCCGGCCCGGCGATCCGGCCGTCTGAGAAGCATAGCCCTTGAAGCGGCGCCTACACAGGTATTGTCTAAAGTGGCCGGGATCCAGGCCAAGCGAACCCTCCGGCTGTTCAAAATTGATATAATCTCTCTACCAATGAAACGTTCACGAAATGTCTATATTGTGGCTGGACCAAACGGCTCCGGCAAGACTTTGTAAATGCGGAACTTTATCGGAAGATAACCGGGGGAAATAGATCATGAAAAAAAGGTTATCAATGCAGGATAAGGCCGGATTAGCGATGAAAGCCGCCGTCCGGAAAGTGGTGGCGGAGCATAAAAAGACCGGCCGACCCCTTTCCATCTGGAAGAACGGCCGCGCAGTGCACGTCCCGATCAGTAACTTTTAGCGTCCCCCGCGCGGATTTCCCTATTCTGCTATCAGCTCCTGCGCAAGTCCGGCGTGGACAAAATTGCCGGCGGAGTCCGCATTGTATCCGCGGACAAATTCCTGGCGGCCCTGGTTTAAAAACATCCTGGCGCTTTCGGACCCGCTCAAAGCAAAAATGACTTATAATAAAAAACTTGAAAATATTTCCGCCGGTGTGTTACTGGTGTACCTGGCCGCCTATTTTTTTGTTCCGTATAAACCCTGGCAGTCGCCCATAAGCCTCCATACGCCGTTCCTAGGCCTCGGTCTGATCCTTTATTTCTTGAGGATTTTCCCGGACATACTCCGCGGCGGTTTTTATTTTCCGCGCGACCTTGTTTTTTTTACCCTTGCCGCGGTGTTTTTCATGATTTCATCCGGAATAGTGCATTGTAAGGAGTTTTCACGGCAGGGCGTGCAGGCTTATACTATTTCGTTCCTTTGCTTTATCTTTGTCAGAGGCGCAGTCCGGAACCTGAATCTCAATGCCTTATTTTTTGGGATGAAAGTATACCTCATTGTTTCCGGTATCCTTATCTTGCTGCAGATAAAATTTGCGGGGCCGTTTTTTGTGGCGGGTTTTGGAGGACAGATGAATTCCGGAAAGGGGGTTCCGGGCTGGGGATTCGGCAACACCCTTATTTGGGCAGGGGGGGCGATGGCCTGGATGCTGAGTATAATCCTGACCAGATACGCATTGTCGTGCAACGAAAAGTCAGGCATACGCGCCAGGCTTTTTGATCTGAGTGCCCTGGGCTTGGGCGCTATCGGCCTTTTTTACACTCTGAACAGGGGAGCCTGGGTGGGAATGGCTTTGGCCATGCTGCTCCTTTCAGGGATTCTCATACGGGCAGGCTTATTTCAAAAAAGTTTTTTAAAGGGTTTGGCCGTGCTGCTCTTTTTTGTGTCCGTATCCGCGGTAGTCCTGCGCCCCAACATATATAAAATGCACGAAAAGCTTTCCTTTATAAAAAGTTTCATGCACGCCGACGCATATGAGATATCGACAAAAGTTCCTGTTGCGGATAAAGGTTCTATCGCGGAAAAGGTCTCTTTTATGGAGGGGTTTCCCGAAAAACCGAGACAGCTGCTGGCTAATGATGCCTCCACCTTAACGCGGCTAAGGGCATGGGGCGTTGCGTTAGACGGGATAAAAACACATCCATTCTGGGGGCTGGGCATCGGACAATTCCCCGGATTTTACGAAAAAGCCTTCCCGCGCCTGTTTCCAGGCCTGGAGTGGTGGGAGTTCGATCCGAACACAAAACAGATACCGCACAACTCCTATTTATATTATTCTGTTGAGGCGGGTTTATTGCCGGCAGCTTTTCTTTTTCTCTTCATCATCATCCTTCTGGTTAACGCTTTCCGGCTTGGCGTCCGCGCTCCGGTATTCCCGTTTTTCATCGGCGCTGTCACGCTATGCGTCTGGATACTCACTTGTGATTACATAATCGAACGTATTTTTTGGATAGCCCTGGGCCTGGCGGCGGGCTTCCCGCCGACAGCCCGGCAGAACGGCCAAAAGACGCCCGGATTCATCGAACATCCATAAATATAGCGGCATCCCATCAGTTTGACTTTTCACTATACATCCCCCTGCCCCTCTCAATTTAATATAATATAGATATCGAAAGGCGGCAGCGCCCGGTTCCCAATGTCGTCATTCCGGCCGCCGCCGGAATCCAGGTTCCATCGGAATCCGGAAGCCGGCTTCCCTGCTTCGCCAGGGCCGCGAAAGACAGACCGCCGGTGTGGCGAACCGACAAACTTTCGGCCTGACGCAACTTCTGTGACGACCACATGAAAACCAAATTACTCTACGCCGCCGCAGCCCTCTGGCTGTCCGCCTTCGCGGCAGGAATAACCCTATACCCCGGCTCAAAACTGATTTATACGATTTTCTCACTGGCTTTCCTGGCTTTGCTCGTTTCAGGGTTCTACCGCCAGGTCACATATGGCTATACGCTTTTGGCGGTCTTTTTGTGGCTTGGTTTCTGGCTGAAAAAGACCATCCACCTGATTTATCCCTCCCCGTACATGGACGCAGGTTTATTTGACGGAAGCCCCGGTTCCTGGAACAAGGTTTTACTGATCTCCACGGTGGGGGCTTTGGGCGCTCTTGCCGCCCGGGCCATCTATTCGTGGTTCAAAGGTGTCTCCACCATGGAACTTCGGCGCGACAGAACCCTGGTTCCGGACTGGTACCCCCCGGTGCGGGGCTGGATCTGGGGCTCTCTCATTGTTTTCGTAACCGGACTTTCTGTTTTTAACGCTTATTGGGGTATTCACCAGATAGGGATGGTTCCCATGACAATATTTCCATGGCCTGTTAACGCCATGGTCGCGTGGACTTTAAATATCGGGGTAGCGATAGCTATCGCAATATTGCTCTATTGGGACGTATGTGCCGGCTATGGGCTGATCGCACCTCTGTTGGCGGTAGTTTATGAGGCGATTATTACGAGTGTTTCTATCTTAAGCCGCGGGACGTTCGTTTACCACGCAGTCCCCGCGGTTTTCGCCGTTATTAAAAATAGAATGCTGGAAATACGCGGTTTCCGATGGTCGGTGGTTTTTTATCTGGGTTTGTTTACCTTGGCGCTTCTGCTCACTTTTTTTATGGTGACCGGCTCCAGGGACTATTACCATTTTGGCAGAAGAGCAATAGATGCTGATAAATCCGCGACGGAGATTGTAACAATGGCTTATTCGGTTTATCCGTCATTCGACGAGTTTTCCCAAAAAATAATAGTGGTAGCTTTATATCGCTGGATCGGACTCGACGGCGTTATGAGTGTTTATGCGTATCCCAAAAAAGGCATGTCTTTATTGGCTAAGGCTGCGATGGAAAAAAGGACAATTTCAGCAATTCCACTATTTGAGCGTGTTTCTGGTTCCCGTAGTCAATATATGGACACGCGGCAGTTTCAATTTGGTGGCATACCGGGCAGCGTAGGATTTTTTTATTATTCCGGACGGGTTTGGACAGTTTTTTTAGGATTATGTTTGCTTACTCTGGTTGTTTTGGTGCTTGAGCGGCTCGTCTGGCAGGCGTCAAGAAATCCGTTCCTGTGCTCGATCATCGGGATGACGGTGGCCAATACGGTGGCACAGTTCGGCACCGCGCCGCGCCAGATGTTTCCGCACTTCGGTATAATCTTAGTCGTCGCAGGCCTGGTACGGCTTTTTCAAAAAAGAGCACAATCCCTTACTAATACGCGATAAAACCACAGGGAGTTCACCGCAATATTGTAAAATAGGAGTTGCCCCCCCAAAATTAAACGGAGAATGCTATGCCTGTAAAATCGGAAGAAAATGGTTCGGATTGTGACGAAATAGATCTGCTTGAAGTATTGAGCAAGTTTAAAACTAGTTTTGCTAAATATAAATATTGGATGCTTGGAGCTCCTGTTGCTTTTGCGTTTCTGGGGTTCGGCCTGTCAAATATTCAGAATCCTCAATGGTCGGGGACGGCGGTCCTAAAGTTCGGCAGAGTTTCTTCTTCCGAGTTCGTTGAACCTTTAGACATTTTTATGTGGCGTTTGGGAACTGCTGGGTTCCGGGAATCTGTTTTAAAAAAATCCGGGATTCCGTTAGGATCACCTGAAGCTATTCTGTTTCAAAACTCTTTAAGTGCAAGGCAAATTAGAGATTTTGGATTGATAGAGATAAAAGTTAGGGGATTCTCCAGAGAGTCAGCCCTGAAATTGGTGTCTGCCACCGGCAGTGAAATTTGTGATATTCATGCTTCTATGATCACTCAGACGCTGGCCAGACCAAAGCGGCATTTGGCCGCGATTGAGAAATTAAATCAGGATATTGCTGTGACATTAGGAACCTCTAAGCAACTTCCATCTGAAAACAAGTCACTTCTCGGTATCGCGGCGGCTTATCTCGCATACGAAACCGTTCAGATCAAATTTTCTTTGCTTGATCAAATCGACTTTCTGGAGTTTCACCCCACAATTTTATTGGAGGAAAGTGCGGTGAATGCTCCCATATCTCCAAGAAAATCGCTTTGGATCGGATGTTCGGCGATATTAGGCTTATTTTTGGCGATCATGGTTTCATTAGCGCTGAACTCCATCGGGGCATCAAATCGCTCCAACTAACAGGTATGCTTTTTTGCTGCGTGTTTCGCTGATGTTCTTACCGCAAACCCTTATATTCATATCTCCCGTGTCGCAGTTTTTCGCAGCCGATTATTTCCTATCAGAAGCTATCATCGAGAGGGGCTCAGTGCGGCTAAATTACCGTATAGATCTCCATGCCTCAATAACCGTCTCCTTAATTTGGTAAAATATATAGGATAAAAGGGGTAGATTGGGCAAAAAAACAGGAAAATCTATGAATTTAAGGGCAAAAAAAGTTTTGGTTACCGGCGCTGACGGTTTTATAAGCAGCCACCTAGTTGAGTCGCTTTTGGAGGAGGGGTGCCGGGTAAAAGCCTTTGTTTACTACAATTCCTTAAATTCCTGGGGTTGGCTGGATACGCTCCCTAAAAGCAAATTAAAAAACATAGAGATTTTTTCTGGAGATGTTCGGGATCCGAACGGGGTTCGCACCGCTATGAAAGGAATGGATGCTGTTTTCCACCTTGCTGCCCTCATTGGTATACCCTTTTCCTATCATTCACCGGATTCGTATATTGATACCAACATAAAAGGTACGCTGAATGTTCTTCAGGCCGCCCGGGACTTGGGTACCAGCCGGGTAGTAGTTACCTCCACTTCCGAAGTCTACGGCACGGCACGATACGCTCCCATAGACGAAAGACACCCTCTCCAGGGCCAGTCTCCCTATTCCGCCAGCAAGATCGGGGCCGACAAGATCGCGGAGTCTTTTCACCTATCATTCAAGCTTCCGGTCATAACTGCCAGACCTTTTAATACCTATGGCCCCAGGCAGTCGGCCAGGGCCATTATCCCCACTATCATTACCCAACTGCTGAAAGGCGTTAATAAGATCAAGCTGGGCGCCCTGCATCCCACCAGAGACCTGAACTATGTGTCCGATACCTGCGCCGGGTTTATCGCGCTTGCAAAATGCGACGCGGCGGTGGGGAAAACGGTCAATATAGGTTCCGGCAGGGAAATAACCATAAAGTCTTTAGCGGAACAAATTATCACCGCGACCGGTAAAAAAGCCGTCATTGTCTCAGATGCTTCGCGGAAGCGACCGAAAGACAGCGAGGTCGAAAGACTTCTGTGCGATAATACGCAAATAAAAGAACTTACCGGCTGGCAGCCTAAAGTATCCCTGGAAAAGGGACTTTCCAGAACAATAAACTGGTTCAAAGATCCCCAAAACATTAAAAGCTACAAATGGGATATTTATAATGTCTAAGCAAGCTTTTATCCCCTTGTCCGTGCCTTGCATTGAGGGGAATGCCTGGAAGTATGTGAAGGAATGCCTGGATACGGGTTGGGTTTCTTCTGCCGGCAAATATGTAGAAATCTTTGAGCAAAAGATATGCGGCTATACTAAAGCCAAATATGCGGTAGCGGTTTCCAATGGTACAGTCGGTTTGTATATCAGCCTGAAATTATCGGGCGTGGAGCCGGGGGATGAGGTGCTGGTCCCCACTTTAACATTTATCGCCCCTGTTAATGCCATCCGGTATTTGGGTGCTGAGCCGGTTTTTATGGATTGCGATGATTTCATGAATCTGGACCCTGTGAACATGGCGGAGTTCGTGCAGTCAGGGTGCAGGTTGACTAAAAGAGGCCTTATCAATAAGAAAACAGGCCGGCGCGTGAAAGCGATATTGCCTGTGCACATCTTCGGCAATCCCTGCGATATGCAGGCGATAATGGGGCTCGCCCGTAAATATGGCTTGAAGGTTATTGAAGATGCGACTGAAAGCCTCGGTTCTTCATATACGTCAGGGGTCTATGAAAACAAATTTACCGGTACTATAGGGGATCTTGGTGTTTATTCCTTTAACGGCAATAAAATAGTCACCACTGGCAGCGGGGGGATGATAGTAACGAATGATAAAAGCATTGCGGAGAAGGCTAAGTATCTGACGACCCAGGCAAAGGATGACGCCATCCGTTATGTCCATAACGAGGTCGGTTATAATTTCAGGCTTACTAACCTGCTGGCCGCTTTGGGTGTGGCCCAAATTGAAAAGCTTCCAGGCTATATAAAAATAAAGAAAGCCAATTATCTGGAATATAAAAAACGCCTAGCCGGCATTAAAGGCGTGACTTTATTGGGGACTCCCGCAGGGACTTCCCCGAATTACTGGTTTTACTCAATCATAATAGACAAAGACGCGTATGGGGCGGATCGGGAGCGCTTAATGGCGAAACTGGAGAGCTCCGGCATCCAGACCAGACCGATATGGTTCTTAAATCATTTACAGAAACCGTATTCTAAAAACCAGGCTTTTAAAATCGAAAAAGCTACATGGTTCTGGGAAAGAGTTTTAAATGTGCCATGCAGTTCGGGGCTTACGAAGCGCCAGGTAGCGTATGTCGCGGCAAAGATAAAAAGTTCCAACTGAATATATGGAAAAAATTAAAAATTTGATGATAGCTTCTGAGATAACCGTCAAACAGGCTTTAAAGAAGATGGATGAGGCGGGGGCAAAGATTCTTTTTGTCGCTGACGATGCGAAACGTCTTATCGGGACCGTTACCGATGGCGATATCAGGCGGCATATCCTCAAAGAAGGTCTTTTAGGTGTTCCGGTGGCGCGTATTATGAATTCGGAGCCTGTTTCTCTTCTAGAAGGGTATTCGAAAGAGGAAGCCAAAGGGATAATGGTTTCCAAGGCTATAGACTATTTGCCTGTGGTGGATAAGGTGGGGAAGGTGATTTCGGCCATAAGATGGCTCGATTTGTTCGAAAAGAATATTTCAAATAATGAACTGCACGGTGTTATGGCGATAATAATGGCCGGCGGGACCGGGAGCCGCTTGGCCCCGGTTACCAGTTTTCTACCCAAGCCATTAATCCCCATAGGCGATAAGCCGATAGCGGAAATGATAATGGAGAAGTTCTTAAGCTTTGGATGCAGGGATTTTTACTTTTCAATTAACTTTAAGGGCAACTTGCTGAAAGCCTATTTCAATGAATTTAAACATTTATTCAATATCAGTTATCTACAGGAAGACAAACCCCTGGGAACTATCGGCAGTTTGCACATGCTTAAGGGTAAAATAAAACGGCCCTTCTTCGTCAGCAACTGCGATATCCTGATAGAAGCCGATTATTCCGATATATACAAGTTCCACCGGGAAAATAAAAACAAGATAACCATGATCGTTTCCATGAAGCATTACACTATCCCTTACGGAGTTTGTGAGATCAGCAACGGAGGCGCGTTGAAGGGAATAAAGGAAAAACCGGAGTATGATTACTTGGTGAATACCGGCCTTTACGTTATGGATCCCGATGTCATTAATGACATCCCCAAAAATAAGTTTTACCATGTTACCGATCTAATCGCCGATTACACAAAAAGAAAGAAAAAAATAGGGGTGTATCCTATTTCCGAGAAATCCTGGTTTGACATGGGTGAATGGCAGGAATTTCAGAAGATGTTCAAAAAGTTCGGCAAGGAATAGAATGGAAAAGATAATCGTCCTGGGCGGCGGTGGGCATGCCAAGGTGGTAATAGATGCCATCAACGCCATCGGGAAATATAAGATAGCCGCTCTTTTAGATCCCTCTTTGCAAAAAGGCTCGGAAGTTCTGGGCGAAAAAGTAACAGGCGGGGATGCTGAACTGGCCCGCCTTTTCACCCGCGGAATAAAAAATTGCGTCATAGCTGTCGGGAGTGTAGGTAATATTGACGCACGTAAAAAACTTTACGCGAAAGCCGAAAGATCAGGTTTGAGTTTCCCGGTTCTGGTCCATCCGCGGGCGGTCGTTTCAAAGTATGCCCGCCTCGGCGGAGGGACATTCGTCGCCGCGGGGGCGATCGTAAACCCAGGAGTTATCTCCGGGGTCTGCTGTATTATCAATACCGGCGCGGTGGTGGAACATGATTGCAGGCTTGGGGATTTTGCGCATATTTCTCCAAACGCCGCTCTTTGCGGCAATGTTTCCGTGGGAGACGGTGCCCATGTCGGGGCCAGCGCTACGGTCATAGAGGGGCTTGCGATAGGCAAAAACACCCTGATAGGGGCGGGGAGCCTGGTCTGCGGGGATGTAGGCAACGGCTGGCTGTGCTACGGTGTGCCCGCTAGGAAAAAAGGTAAAAGATGAAGCGCGGTATTTTTATAATAGCGGAAGCCGGCGTCAATCATAACGGTTCTTTGGCGCTGGCCAAAAAGCTGGCTTTGGCGGCTAAGAAAGCCGGTGCCGACGCAGTAAAATTCCAAACCTTTAAAGCTGAACTGCTGTCCGCTCCGTCTGCCCCCAAGGCCGGTTACCAGGCCAAGGCCACTGGAGCCGCCGATTCACAGCTGGCCATGCTGAAGAAACTTGAGCTCACCCGAACCGCGCATTTTCAGCTTAAGAATTATTGTGGCAAAATAGGGTTAGATTTCCTCTCGTCTCCGTTCGACTTGGACAGCGTCGAGTTCCTGCTTAAAATGGGGCTCAAAACGATAAAGATTCCTTCAGGAGAGATAACTAACCTGCCGCTGTTGCGCAGGATAGGGATCTCCGGCAGAAAAGTAATAATCTCCACCGGTATGGCGCAGCTTTCAGAAGTGGCCGCCGCGCTCAAGGTGCTTTATGCCGCCGGCGTGGCTAAGCGGGACATAACACTGCTACACTGCAATACCGAGTATCCCACGCCGATGCGCGACGTTAATTTAAAGGCGATGGCCGCCATGGGCAGGAAATTCGGGCTGAGTTTCGGCTACTCCGACCATACCGAAGGTATAACCGTACCCGTGGCCGCTGCGGCGCTGGGCGCGGAGATTATCGAAAAGCACCTTACGCTGGATAAAAAAATGAATGGCCCGGACCACAAGGCCAGTCTGGAGCTGTCTGAGTTTAAGGCCATGGTTGAAGCTGTGCGCGCCGTGGAACTGGCACTGGGTACCGGGGTAAAAAAACCGTCGCCATCTGAAATTAAAAACATGCCGGTGGCGCGCAAAAGCATAACGGCGGTCTTCTCCATAGCCAAGGGTGCAAGATTTACCGCGGACAATATCGCGGCTATGCGGCCCGGAGGCGGGCTCTCTCCCATGCTCTGGGATAGGGTAATTGGCAAAAGGGCTCGCCGGGCTTTCAACTCCGGGGAGAAAATACGCCTATGAAGAAGATTTGCGTAATCACCGGCTCCCGCGCTGAGTACGGGCTTTTCTATCCGTTGCTGAAGTTGCTATCCATGGAGCGCGGAGTGAAACTTCAGATAGTGGCCACGTCTATGCATATGTCCCAGAAGTTCGGTCTGACCTACAGGGCGATAGAGGCCGATGGCTTTAAGATCTCAGCCAAAATAAAATTCCCGTTGCCGGATGACTGTGGTACACCTGTTTCTATAGGCAGGGCAATTGCCGCCATAGCACCTGTCCTGGAGAAGCTTAAGCCGGATGTGGTGGTGCTGTTGGGTGACCGGTTCGAGACCTTTGCCGCGGCAACGGCGGCCTATGCCCTTAAAATACCCGTAGCCCACCTCCATGGGGGGGAAATTACCGCAGGCGTGTTCGACGAGGCTTTCAGGCATTCGGTCACAAAAATGAGTTCGCTGCACTTTACCTCCACGGAGGAGTACAGGCGCAGGGTGATACAACTGGGCGAGAGCCCAGGCTCGGTTTATAATGTCGGTGCTATAGGTCTGGATAATGTACGCCGGGCGGAGTTCTTTAGCCGCGAAGAGCTGGGCGCGCAGTTGGGCGTAACACTCTCGGAGAACCTGGCCTGCATTACCTTTCATCCCGCCATGTTTGAAATGGCCGCGCCTGCGGCGCAACTGAAAGAGCTTTTCAAGGCGTTGGACAGGTTTCCGGATCTGCAAGTTGTTTTTACGCTGCCTAATGCGGACAGGGGCGCTGCCGAACTAATAAAGGCCATGCACACCTATGTGAAAAAGAATTCAGCCAGGGCTTCGGCGTTCACTTCACTGGGTCAGAAACGCTACCTCTCGCTTTTAAACCTTTCAAAGATAGTAATAGGGAATTCTTCCAGCGGGATAATAGAGGCCCCTTCGCTTGAAACCCCGACGGTAAATATCGGAACCAGGCAGGAGGGGCGGACTCGTCCGGCCAGCGTTATCGATTGCCCCGCCGAAACGAACGCCATCGCCAGGGCGATAAAATTGGGTCTTTCCCCGTTTTTTGCTGTCAAACTGCGCAAGCCCAATCCTTATGGTGACGGCTTGACCGCGCCGAGGATCGCCCGCATACTGCTTAGGAAAGCCGGAAGGCTTGGGGTGAAAAAGAGTTTTTTTGACTTAAAGTATGGCAAAGCCTGAAAAAACACTGATAGTGGGACTGGGCTCTATGGGGCGGCGTTACGCGAGGCTGCTGCCTGGAGTTGGGGATTTCGAAATTTACGGCCTGCGCTCTGGCAAAGGGGGACCATGCCCCGGAGTGAAGGACCTTTATTCCTGGGCCGAGGTCGAGCGGGTTGCCCCCAAGGTGGCGTTTATAACCAACCCGACTTCTTTGCATATATGTACCGCTGTTAAATGCGCAGGGCTGGGGATGCACCTTTTTATAGAGAAACCGCTTAATATGCGGCTGTCCGGGCTGGCCAAGTTGAAGAAGGTCATTAAAGCCCGCAGATTGTCTTCGTATGTGGCTTATAACCTGCGCTTTCACCCGGGCGTGGCAGAAATGCGCGAAATAGTACGCCGTGAAGGCTTCTGGCATGCCAGCGTGAGGTGTTCTTCCTGGCTGCCGGACTGGCGCCCGGACACCAATCATAAAAGATCATATAGCGCCAATGCAAAGATGGGCGGGGGAGTGGTACTGGATCTTTCGCACGATGCCGACTACGCCCACTTCATCTTCGGTGAGATCTCTTCTATTGAGGGGTTGGCTAGGCGGTCGTCCAATGTGACAGTGGACGCTGAAGACGTGGCCGACATGAACCTGCGGCTTAAAAAAGGCGGTTATGTTCCGGTTCATCTGGATTTCTGCAGCCGGTTTAATGAGCGTACAGTAAAGTTTACGACCCGGGAAGCCTCCTATGAGCTTGACCTTATAAAAGGGATTTTGCTGACAAGCAGGGGTGGGCGCGTTACGCGGAAAAAATATATGGTCGACAGGGATTTTACTTACAAGGCTGAAATACGCTACTTTTTCAGCAGGCTGGGCGGCAAAATGATGAACGACATCGACGAGGCATCCTCCCTGTTGGGGAAACTTGTTAAATTCAAACGCGGGAGCAGCTTGGCATGAAAATACTGGTTACCATAGCGGCTCGCGGCGGATCGAAGGGAGTAAAAAACAAAAATATACGCGAACTTTGCGGCAAGCCGCTTATCGCTTACACCATCGAACAGTCCCTGAAATGGGGGAAGGCGTCAAAGGTCCTGGTTTCTACGGATTCCCGTGAGATAGCCGAAACGGCAAAGCGGTTCGGCGCGGAAACGCCTTTCCTGAGGCCGCCGGAACTTTCTACCGATACCGCGCCGAAGGTGCCGGTTATCCGCCACGCCTGGCGCGAGGCGGAAAACCTGTACGGGGAAACTTACGATTTTGTCGTTGACTTGGACGCCACCGCGCCGCTGCGCAGAATAGCCGACATCGAAGCCGCGCTGAAGACGGCCATGGAAAAGAAGTCGAGCACGCTTTTCAGCGTGGTGCCGGCTCATAAGAACCCTTATTTTAATATGGTTGAGCTGGATAGAGACGGTTACGCGCGGCTTTGCAAGAAACTTTCCGAAAGTGTTAAACGCAGGCAGGATGCGCCAAAGGTCTACGACCTGAACGCTTCAATTTACGTGTACAGCAGGAAATTCCTGCTGGGAGACTCACTGACGGTCTTCACGGAGAAGAGCGCGGTGCACGTGATGGATGAGCTGTCCGGCGTCGACATAGACAGTGAGCTGGACTTTAAATTTGTGGAGTTTGTAATTAAAGAGCGGCTTTGGAAATTCGACTATGACTGAATATCTGAAAAAAATAGATCTGCGCGGCAGGACCGCTTTCGTGACCGGGGGACTTGGGCTTATAGGCTTTGAGGTTTCACGGGCGCTTTGCGAAGCCGGAGCCAGAACCGTGGTTTGCGACATAGTCCCGGTGAATGCGGCGCTGAAAAAGTTAAAGCCCCTTTCCAGCCTTGGGGATATACGCTACGAAAAATTCGATATAACCGACCTGCACTCCGTCGAGAACAGACTGAAAGCCTTGGCTAAAAAACACGGCGGGATTCACATCTTTGTGAACAACGCCTATCCCCGTACCAAGGACTGGGGGGCGCACCTTCCCGAAGTGAAGCTGGCCTCCTGGCGCAAGAATATCGAAATGCATTTAAACTCATACGCCTGGCTTTCCAGGGCCGCCTGCCTTCTGATGAGCGGTAAAGGGGGGAACCTTATTAACTTCGGGTCTATTTATGGCGTGATGGGGCCGGATTTTACTGTTTATGAAGGTACAACGCTGGACAATCCGCCGGCTTATGCGGCAATAAAGGGCGGGATCATAAATTTTAGCCGCTACCTGGCTTCCTACTTCGGGCCGCGGGGGGTGCGGGTTAATAATATCTGCCCTGGCGGGGTTTTTGATAAACAGAACCAGAAGTTTGTGGCCAATTATTCAAAGAAAGTTCCGATGAAGCGCATGGCCCGACCGGACGAAATAGCGTCAGCGGTACTTTTCCTGGCCAGCGACATGTCTTCTTATGTGACGGGTCAGACCCTGATGGTGGACGGCGGCTGGTCTATAGTTTAACTAAATATTCCATGAAAAACGTTCGCATCATTCCGAGGCTTGATATAAAAGGCCCCAACCTGGTGAAAGGCATACACATGGAGGGCCTGCGCGTGTTGGGCCAGCCATGGGAGTTCGCGCGCCACTATTATGAGAATGGGGCCGACGAGCTCATTTTTGTGGACGTGGTGGCAAGCCTATACCAGCGCAACAGCTTGAAAGATATAATTTCAAAAACCGCCCGGGAGACCTTTATTCCGCTTACCGTGGCCGGCGGCATCAGGACGATAGAAAACATGAAAGATATTTTGCGTGCAGGCGCGGACAAGGTTGCAATAAACACAGCCGCCATACAGAACCCGGAGTTCATCAGGACCGCATCGAGACTTTTCGGCTCTTCGACCATAGTGGTTTCTATAGAGGCCATGCTCGAAAACGGCAAATACCTGGTTTACACAGACAATGGTAGGGAATATACCGGTGTGGAGGCGCTGGCCTGGGCTAAAAAAGCGGAAGAACTTGGCGCTGGAGAGATACTGCTGACCTCCATAGACCGGGAGGGCACCGGTGAGGGTTTTGACGAAGAGCTGACCATAATGGTTTCAAAGGCTGTTTCCATACCCGTCATAGCCTGCGGTGGTTGCGGCACCCTCGAACACGTGGCAGGGGTAATACTGGACGGCGGAGCGGAGGCTGTTTCTATGGCGTCGGTGCTGCATTACGCCATGGCGGGGCGGAGCGATGCGGCCAGGATAACCGGCGAGGGGAATACCGAGTTTCTGCGCAGCGGCAGGAGTCTTTCGACCATAACCCCCTTGGGAATAGGCGACATCAAAAAATATTTAAGGTCACACGCCATACCCTGCAGGCATGAACTGGACGGGATAAATGCAAAGTAAAAAAACCGTCATAGTCGATTATGGTATGGGGAACATGTTCAGCGTCCTGCGGGCCTGCGCCAATGCCGGGCTTGACGCCGTTTTGACCGCGGACAGGAAAGAGGTGGAGGCGGCCGACGCCGTGATACTCCCCGGTGTGGGGGCGTTCGGTGCCGCCATGGAAAATATCAACAGATTGGACTTGGCCAAACCCCTAAAGGATTTTTGCGCCTCCGGCAGACCTCTCCTGGGTGTTTGCCTGGGTTTCCAGCTTTTAATGACCGAGAGTGAAGAGTTTGGTATGAACCGCGGCCTGGATGTTATAAAAGGGGTGGTGCGTAAGTTTCCGGTCCCCAATAATGAGGGTGCGAAAGTGCCTCAGATAGGTTGGAACGCCATAAAACAATGCCGCTCCTGGGAAGGTACGGTATTGGAGGGGTTGGTTGACGGGGAGTATATGTACTTCGTGCATTCGTTTTACGTGGCGCTGGACTCGACTGAGGCGGCCTGCTCCAACACCTCTTACGCTGGCATAGAATACACGTCCAGCATAAGCCGCGGCAACGTGTTCGCCTGTCAGTTCCACCCCGAGAAAAGTGCCTGGAACGGCCTGAAGATCTATACGAATTTTAAAAAGCGCGTCACCGGAGAATGACTTATGACTCTTGAAGCTAAATACGGGCTGCCCGAAAAAGTGGTTTTCTGCAAAAAGTGCGTGATGTCAAACCAGAGGCCGGCTTCTGCCACTGAGTTCAAGCACACCATAAACAGCAAAAAGCGGACCTTGGCCATAGACGCCGAGGGTGTCTGTGACGCCTGCCGCGTGGCCGAGGGTAAGGAGAGCATAGACTGGAAAAAGCGGGAGGATGAACTGCTTAAGTTGTTGGACAAGCACCGCAGGAACGATGGCGGCTACGACTGCATTGTCCCTGGCAGCGGCGGCAAGGATAGCGCCTATCAGTCGCATGTGCTTAAGTATAAGTACGGTATGCACCCGCTTACTATAACCTGGCCGCCCATACTTTACACGGACTACGGTTACCGGAACTGGAAAAATTGGATAGAGGTGGGAGGGTTCGATAACCTGACCTTTAAACAGAATGGCCGGGCCATGAAGCTTTTGACTAAACTTTCAATAGAAAACTTGTTGCATCCATTTCAGACCTTTATCCTGGGGCAGAAGAACCTGGCCCCCAAGATCTCTCTGAAGTACAATATTCCGCTGGTGTTCTACGGTGAAAACGAGGCGGAGTACGGCAACCCCATAGCTGACACAACTACCTCCCTGAGAGACAAGTCTTATTACACCATGAACAACCTCGACGAGATATACCTCGGCGGGGTAAGCATAAAGGAATTGCAGGAGAAGTACGGCCTGCACCTGAGCGACCTGATGGCCTTCTTACCGCCTGCCGCTGACGAGATGAAGGATAAGTCGGTTGAGGTTCATTACCTCGGTTATTATCTTAAGTGGGTGCCGCAGGAGGTTTATTACTACGCAGTGGAGAATACTGGCTTCAAGGCCAGGCCCTTTAGGACTCAGGGGACTTACAGCAAATATAACAGCATAGACGACAAGATAGACGACCTGCACTACTACACCACCTTTATAAAGTTCGGCATAGGCCGCGCTACCTACGACGCCTCGCAGGAGATACGCAACAAGCACATAACACGGGAGGAAGCCCAGGCACTGGTGAAGCGCTTCGACGGCGAGTTCCCGGATAAGTACTTCGCGGAGATAATGGAGTATTTGGATATAAAGCCCGAACACTTTATGGCGCTTTGCGATAAGTTCCGTTCGCCGCATCTTTGGGGCAAGAAAGACGGGGAATGGAAACTCCGCCATACTGTGAATAACGATGGAACAGGCGACGTCCCCGCGAAATAAGCGCGGGACACAAAAAACCGCGGCACTACAGAGAGTTTTACGGAAAATAATGAGTAAGAGCGAAATAACCAAGCGTACTATCCAGGACAAGGTAATCTCTTGGCTTAACAGTGTCAGGTATTCGGTAACGGAGCCGCTGCTGCTGGGTGTGGCGCGCGCCCGCTATGAGAGCCTTTATTTCGACCCGACGGAATCGCCCCTGGTGACGATCGCTATCCCGACTTATAACAGAGGGGAATTGCTGGTGAAGCGTACCCTTCCCTCGATTTTCGCCCAGACATACAGGAACATCGAAGTGCTCGTAGTTGGTGATTGCTGCCCGGACGATACGCCGGAACTGCTTAAGAAAGTTGATGACCCGAGGCTGCGTTTCATCAACTTGCCCGTGCGGACGAAATATCCCGAGGATCCGGCCTGCCGCTGGTTCATTTCCGGCTTAGGGCCGCTTAATAAGGGAATGGACCTGGCGCGCGGGAAGTGGATAGCTTATTTCGACGACGACGACATTATGACACCCGATCATGTTGAGAGCCTGCTTCGATTCGCTCAGCATGGGGATTACGAATTTGTGGCCGGTCTATATGAAGAAGAGCGTGACGGGCATAAACGCGTTGTGGGACATAAAACCCCGGAGTATCCCGAGTTCGGGGGGCATGGCACTTCGTTATATCGCAGCTACCTGCGGTGTTTTAAGTACAACAGGAACAGCTGGCGTAAAGCCTACAATAGGCCGCAGGATATTGACCGCCAGTTGCGGCTGCGGCAAGCCGGGGTTAGGATGGAACTACTTGAGACGGTCGTGAGCTATGTGGTTCCGCGTCCGGGTTTAAGCACTGTCGGCCTGGCCGCCAGGATGATGCAGCCGGAATAGCAGGTAAAGGATTAGTGATTATGATCGTAGTTAGGCTATACGGAGGTCTAGGCAACCAGTGTTTTCAATATGCTGTCGGCCGTCACCTGGCTGAAATCCACCATTCTGAATTAAAGATTGATATATCGGAATTTGAGGTGTACAAATTGCATGCCTACTCCCTTTGTCACCTCAACATTATTGAGAACATCGTTTCCCCGGCGGAAGTGGCAGGGCTGGAACGCGTGAAAGAAAAACATTTTCATTTTGACCCGGAAACATTTAACCATCCTGATGATGTCTACTTGCATGGGTATTGGCAAAGCGAAAAATATTTTGCGGGAATCGCCGAAATCGTTCATCGGGAGTTAGCCGTAAAGGTGCCATTGGCAGGCAAAAATAAAGAAATAGCCGAGCAAATCTCTTCATGCTCTTCGGTTAGCGTACATGTGCGCAGGGCCGACTATGTTCCTAATACGTATTCGGAGCAATTGTTTGAGCCTTGCAGTCTCGATTATTATATGCACGCCGGTAAGCACATTGCCAATGTGGCGGGTAAGCCGCATTTTTTTGTATTTACCGATGACAAGGCATGGGTGAGGGAGAATTTCAAACTGCCATATCCCGTTACCTTTGTGGATCACAATGGCCCTGAGAAGAATTATGAGGATATGCGCTTGATGAGTTTGTGCAAGCATAATATCATCGCCAACAGCTCTTTCAGCTGGTGGGGGGCCTGGCTTAACCAAGACCCAGAGAAAATTGTGTTTGCCCCGAAGAAATGGTTCACCGATAAGGCCCGGAGCAGCCCGAAGGACATTGTCCCGGAAACGTGGCTAAGGGTGTAGGGTTCCGTGAAGTTTTTTGTGCATTGGACTGGATATGGCTAAAGATAAACTGCGCTGGGGAATTCTTGGTACCGGCAATATCGCCAGAGTCTTCGCAAAAGGGCTGGCCGGCTGTGCTACGGGCGAGCTTTTTGCCGTCGCCAGCCGTACACTGGATAAGGCCCAGACCTTCGGGAAGGAATTCAATGTCCCGGTTCAATATGGCAGTTACGAGGCCCTCCTTTCCGATCCTAAGGTGCAGGCGGTTTATGTCGCGCTTCCCCACGCTTTCCACGCCAAATGGTCTATCCGCGCCGCCGACGCCGGCAAACATATCCTTTGCGAAAAACCTATCGCTATAAACCATGCCGAGGCCTGTGCGATGGTGGATGCCGCCCGGCGCAACGACGTCTTCCTGATGGAAGCCTTTATGTACCGTTGTCATCCGCAGACAGCCAAGCTGATAGAACTGCTACGCGCCAAAATTATCGGCGAGGTACGGGTAATCCAGGGGACATTCAGTTTCCAGGCGGAGTACGATCCCGCCAACGGTGCTTTCACAAACGAACTGGGGGGGGGCGGTATTCTTGACGTGGGCTGCTACCCGGTTTCCATGGCCCGCCTGATAGTCGGGACCGCACTTGGGATAGCTTATGCCGAACCCCTTGAAGTTTCCGGCGCCGCCCATATAGGCGAGCGGAGCGGTATCGACGAGTGGGCGGTCTGCTGTTTGAAATTCCCGGGCGGCATTCTCGCCCAGGTTTCAACGGGCGTGTTTCTTGCCCAGGAAAATGTCGTCCGTATCTTCGGTTCGGAGGGAGACATTATGATCCCCTCGCCTTGGGTCCCGGGCGGGCGTGACCCTGGAATTACCAGGATATTCGTGCGCAAGCGCGGCGAAAAGCATCCGCAGGAAATAATTACCGAGACCAGGACGGGCTTGTGCTCGATGCAGGCGGACACAGTCGCGGCCGGGATCGACAAGCGCCAGTCACCGATTATGGACTGGGATGACAGTCTGGGGAATATGCGGGCGCTGGACCTTTGGCGGAAAGCCGCAGGGATAACCTACCCGGCGGATACGAAGAGGATAATATGAACAAAACTGAAACGAACGGTGCCGCCCTGGTGGACGAGCTGAAAAAGACCGTTGCGGGGATCGTAGGAAGCGGTTCGCATAAAGCAGGAGTCGACGGGGCGTGGCTTTCGAACAGCGCCCGTCTTTGCCAGCGCATCCTGACCTCCGATCCAGCTGATTTCCTTAAATGGGACGTAATCTCAAGGACTATGGTGGTCGGAAACGCCGAGTTTGTCCCGGGGGAATTGGCTTTCCTGCAGGCCCTTCCGGATTGGAAAAGCAGGTGGGCGAACGCGATAAAAGAGTCTTCGGTGGGTAGCCCCGACATGTTCGGCGGCTTTCCTTCCAGCAGCGGCAATTTGATCCACTTGGCTTACCACTTGGCTAACTTCGAGCAAAAAACGGGAGCCAGAATCAGCGAGTCGGGTTTTGTCCTGGAGTTTGGCGGGGGTTATGGAAGCATGTGCCGGCTGGTACATAACCTGGGCTTTAAGGGCAGGTATGTCATTTTCGACCTGCCCCCTTTGTCGGCCCTGCAGCGGTTTTTTCTTAAGATGAACGGGATTTCCGCGGTTCATCCTGCTAAGCCTTTTAAGGCAGCCCCCAAGGATGTGATTTGTGTGTCGGAATTAGAACAATTACCGGAGATCTTCTCTGACCATGTAAACCTCGTCGACGCTGCTTTTATTGCAACCTGGTCGCTTAGTGAGGCGCCTGTCGGTTTGCGACAGTCCATATTACCTTTAGTGAAACAATTCAAGGCTTTCCTTGTCGCATACCAGGGGCTTTTTGGTGAAGTGGATAATGCCGAATTCTTTAAAGAATGGGCTAATGCCATGAAAGATGTTGAATGGCATCGGTGGAAAATTGCCCATCTGCCGAATCAACGCTACAAAGACAACTATTACCTGATGGGCAAGAAAAGATGCTCACTAATATCATGACTATAATTTGGGATACCACAAAGCCTGATGGTGTGCTGCGAAAATGTATGGATGTTTCACGGCTAAATGCCTTGGGCTACCTACTCCCAAATGTTATTGCGAGACGGAATGAGACAACGATAGAAGAATATAGGACGCTAACTTCATCCCGAAGGCTTATCCAGTGAGCAATCGATTCCATATCATAAAAGATGTCTTCCATTACAGTGCTAGTGCGTATATATCGCAGGCTATAGGTCTCGTCTCGGGTTTTTGGGTCGCCCGGTTGCTGGGGCCTCATGATTATGGAGTTTTGAATGCGGTTTTATTAGTTTTAGCATATGGAGCTTATGCGGAGTTTGGTGTGCTTTCTGCAATGGGACGTGATCTCCCTTTATGTTTAGGACAAGGTGATTTACAAAAAGCTGCGGCTGTTGATAGTGCTGCTCGGTACACCACAATCTGTGGATCTATTGTCGCATCCATGGTTGTGTTTGCATTTTCCTTTTTACCGGGCCATACATTAATGATGGTTTTTGGATTACGGGCCATGGCGGTAGTCCTAATCCTGCAGCAAGTTTATACTTATCACCGAGTTGTACTGCGTTCCCGTAATCATTTCAAGGAGCTAAGCCAGCAGCAAGTTTTGTTTGCCATAACTAGCGGAGGGCTAGCAGTATTGTTTGTGGTTTTTGGGGGTTTAGAGGGACGACTGATTGCCGCAATTCTGGCTCAAGCAGTAATTGTAATATACGCTTTATATCGTAATCCTTGGCAGCCAGTGCCGAAATTTAATCTATCTTTTTCATGGTCGTTAACGCGCGTAGGCGTCCCCATCTTAGTTTCCGGTTTTATAATAACAATGTTAATGTCCATTGACCGCCTTATGGTCATCACTTTTCTAGACGCGACACAATTAGGATATCTGGGGCTGGCGCTTCTGTTGGTAGGTGTAATATCTCTGATACCGGCAACGGCAAGCCAGGTTTTATATCCTCGGATCAACTATCACTTCGGCAATACAGGAAGGAATATCGAAGCGCTACGATCGTATGTCCTCGTGCCACCCGTGATTCTAAGTGCCTTATTACCCTTGGTAATAGGACCGTTGTATCTAATCCTGCCATTTGTTGTTAAGACTTTTCTTCCGGCTTACGCTCCCGGCATTGCTGCTGCCAGGATTGTTGCGGTAGGGATTTTTTTTTACGGCATTCTGGGCTTAACCGATTACTTTTTAGTGACTACCGGCAAATTGAAACAATATGCCCTTTTCGGCTGTATTGCGCTTGTTTTCGATATAGCTCTGGATTTTTTATTTATACGTATGGGTTATGGAATCAAAGGCGTAGCGCTTGGTGGGACGCTACTTACCTATTTCCTTTATTCATGTATTGTAATCGGGTATGCCTTATCCCATTATGTAAGGGAATTTCGGGATTGGATTCGGTTTTTCTCTCGACTATGGGCGCCATTTGTCTATATGTTAGTATTGTTGTGGTCTGCTGAAAAGTTGGTGGATTATCTGACTTCTTCTGCTCCGTACGCTGACACGCTATTAACCGCAGGAGCCAAAGTTATTGTGTATTTACTCGGGTGTCTACCACTCATTTATATCGTTGCTAAAAAACTAAAACTGGATTTTTCTCGAGCAAGTCTCGCACATCTCGGTATTGTGTGATGAATTGCTGTCGTAAGCTTTTATGAAACGACTGACTGACGAGAAAGTGTTTAAATCAGTATGGACTTCTCTGAGGCTGCAAAATGGATAGTAAACAACTAGTTGATATTCTCCGTGAGTCTTCTGACCTAGTATCGAAGTTGGGTGATATCCGATTGTCGGATAATCGTAAGCTCTCTTCGGTTCTTGATATCGATGGTATTCAGTTTTGGGATGCCATAGCGGTTGAGGTAGCCCTATATCATTTGCCAAGGGTGTTGGATCCTACAAAAAAGAACTGGTTGTTCGCGCGGAAGGCGCTGTCGATGTTTAGAACAGCAGTTTCCGGGATGCGCAGCCGCTTATTATTGCGTGGAACGTTAAGTGATCATAAAAATTGGCCGAAGCGGCCGATAGTGTTTTTGGGATTCACCGATTACATCTACAGGGATGTCCTAAAACCTGTAGTTGAAAGGATGAAGACCAGAGGCGATATTCGAATATGCGCCATACATTCGGATCGTGGGCGCAAAAAGAGCGATGGGAGAATGTCGATATGGGATTATTTAGATGATGGCGTAAAACTTCGCGCGGATACTGTGCGTAGGCAACTATGTTCGATTAAGAAACTTCTGACGGCTGACGATGTTTCACGTGCTTTATCATCGACTCAGTATGGGCATGAGGCTAAACGGATATATGGTTTACTAGAATGGATTCTTGGAGATCGGTTGCCGGCGCTCGTTGAGGAAGCTTTAATAGCAAAGAACGTTGTTGTCGATTTAAGGCCGCAACTGATCGTATCTCCGGATGTCGCGGATTTCCGCACCCGGGTGTATCTTCTTTTTGGTAAGAGGCGCGGGATACCATTGCTTGATGTCCAGTTCGGTGCATATGCCGATGAGGCCGTGGAATGGAGATTTTTCTTGGCGGATCGGGTTGCCGTGTGGGGGAAGGAGTCAATGCGGGTCCTTGCAACCCATGGTGTTCCATATGGACAAATGTCTATTACCGGTTCCCCAAAACATGATGGACTTTTTAGATATTCAACTGATGATATTCAAAGGACGCGTGTGAGATTGGGTGTTCGGAAAGATCAGACAATGGTTGTGTTTGCTTCTACGCACTTTGGCAACGAAAAGGAAGAACAAGATATTTATAATTCTTTGGAAAAGTCGATATTTAAGGCGGCAAGTCAGACTCCGGGGATGTATCTTGTTGTGAAACCTCACCCTCTCTTAAGCATGAACAAAACAAGAAATCTTGAGAAGGGAGGCAAGAGCATTGTGTTTGTTGACCCAAAAGAAAATATTACCGACCTGATCGCGGCTTCTGATGCCGTCGTGCTTGTCGGTTCGACTGCAACGTTTGATTCTTTGATCGCAAATAAGTTAACGATCTGTCCTGCTTTTTTGGGTTGGACATGGAATAAAGCGTATGAAGATACTGGCGCTGTCCTGGTCCCGCGCACCGAAGATGAGCTTGTGAAGGTGTTCAAAGCGGTATGCAGCGCCGAAAGCAGAGATATCTTGAACGATTTAGCGCCTGCGAGGCAAAGTTTACTCGACAAACACATATATATGCCGGATGGCCAGGCTGCGGCAAGAATTGAGTCAATTGCGCTTCAAATGGCTGGAAATCACTTGAATCAATAATCATTACAGTAGGAGGCGACCGTCGTGACGTACAACATAGATGAAATGAAATCTTTAGAGGCCGAATTCTTTGATAGGAGCGCACATAAGCGCACTGTCTTTGGCCAGATCCCATATGAAGCCGATATACGCCGCGCAACACGGTTTATCCCTTCATCCCCTGATCAGGAGGCGATCGATCCTAAAATGACAAATTTGCTTGAAGGAAAGTTTCGTGATCGTCTGATTGATCATGTTGCGCATCGTTTTGGTGGAAAAGTGCTGGATATCTGCTGCGGCCCGGGCTGGCTGGCGCTTGAACTTGGCAGACACGGTCAGGTAGTCGATGCCTACGACTTATCACCTAAGGCGATCGAGTTGGCAAAACGTATGCTGGAGGAAAATCCTTACAAAGATGGCTTTGGCAGCGTGACCTATCATCTTGAAGATGTGACTTCTTTGGATCTGGGCACAGAAACGATCGATTCCATATCCGGCTGGTCGGCCTTTCATCATTTGCCGGACTTGACATCATTTATGGATCGAGTTCATCAGGCTCTCAAACCGGGCGGTATTGTGGCCACATACGATGACTTGCCGGTGCAGCGTTTGAGTATATGGCTTGGACGTTTTTTTAGGTTACTTTTGCCGACCTGTGATCGTACTTATCGGCAGAAAATTAGCGATTCAATCCGTCGTATCCTGGGAATCACCAAAGAGAACCCGGAATACTTTACCCCCATGGAAGAGGTCGCTGCTAAAGATAAATCCGTGTTCGATTTCGCAAATCACTTGTATGATGAATATGATATTCTATACGACGTTCGTTTTAATGCCTTTGCGTGTGGTCCAGCTATGACAATCAAAGGGCCCGATTGGTTTCGTTATCTTATGGCGCAAATGATAATCGGGCTCGACCGCGCTTTATGCCGTGTCGGAATTTGCAAAGGTATTTTGCGTATAATAATCGCCCGGAAGCGCGGTAAAGATAAAAGGTAGTCTTTTTTATGTTTCAGAATTTTTACAAATGCGGAATATTAAGGGCTAAAGGTGAAAGATATGTATACAGAAGCTGAAAAATGCCGGATTTGCGACCAGACTAATTTCATTACGGTTCTTTCTATGGGGGAACAGTTTCTTACAGGTGTATTCCCTAAATCTTGTGATGAAAAGATAACTAAAGGGCCGTTGGACCTTGTTTGGTGCTCTAATTGCGGTCTTTTACAGATGAAGCACTCCTATAATCTTGAGGAGATGTATGGCGAAAACTATGGCTACCGTTCGGGGCTGAACAGCTCAATGGTGCGGCATTTAGAGCAAAAAATACATGGGTTAGAGAGATTAGTTAAATTAACGGATAGTGACCTGGTTGTAGATATAGGCAGCAATGACGCCACCTCCCTGAAAGCGTACACCGGCCAGCACCGCAAAGTGGGAATAGATCCTACCGGCAAGAAGTTTAAGGAGTACTACACAAAGGGTATTTCGTTAATCCCCGATTTCTTTTCCGCCGCCGCTTTCCGGAAACTATTCCCGAATGAAAAAGCTAAAATTGTCACTTCAATAGCCATGTTCTACGATTTAGACCGCCCGAAAGATTTTGTAAGAGATATTGAATCGGTCCTTGCTGACGATGGGGTTTGGCATTTTGAACAGAGCTATATGCCAAGTATGCTTCGCACTAACTCCTACGATACTATCTGCCATGAGCATCTGGAGTTTTACTCGTTTAAGGTCGTAAAAAACCTGCTTGAGAGCTGCGGCCTCCGTGTCATTGACGTGCAGATGAACGCTGTTAACGGCGGAAGTTTTGCCGTTACGGCCTGTAAGAAAGCCGCTTTTTATAGATCAAATACCGCTATTTTGCAATGGATGATAAAACAGGAAGATGATATGGGGTTGGATACCCCAAAACCATATCGAGAATTAGAGGAAAGGGTGTTCAGGCACAGAAAGAACCTCATGGACTTGGTGGAATCCCTTGTGGCGGACGGTAAAAAGATTATTGGCTATGGCGCCAGTACTAAGGGGAATGTACTACTTCAGTTCTGCGGGTTTACTACCAAACATATAAGTTGTATCGCGGAGGTAAATAAAGAGAAGTTCGGCGCCTACACTCCGGGGACCAATATCCCGATCGTTTCAGAAAAAGAAGCGCGCGATATGCGGCCGGATTATTTTTTGGTTTTGCCCTGGCATTTTAAGCATGGAATCTTGGAGCGGGAAAAGGAATACATGATGCAGGGCGGCAAATTTATATTCCCTTTGCCCGAAATCGAGATAGTCTAACAGTTCACGTTCTTTCAGGGATGCTCCCCAATAGATGTCGGTGAATTGCAATGTCTAAATACTTAAACTATTTAAAATACGTAATTCTAGCGGTCGGCATATCGATGTCGTTATATTATCTTTGCTCATATGCTAATTCAGTTAAGCTTGAGCCGGGAATTCCAAAAACTATATGGGTGAGATCGCAAAACGGGAATGACGACACCGCGCGGCTTAATGTCGGCAGCGCTGATGCCGGACACTCCGAACTCAAATATACGGTTGAAAAATATGCGCAGATCGGCATTGTTTCTTTGCCGGATGTTAACACTTTATTCTCTTCCATACATGATGGGAGAAAGATCCCGGAAATCCGCACTGCAGATGCTTTCGGCGGGCTGACAATAATCGACCACAATAAAATCTGTGATATAGACGGCCTCATAAAATCATGGGAAGTGGTGTCGCGCAATGATGAAAACGAAGTCCGGATAGCGGTATTCAAGCATAGCGCTTCAACAAATAAATATACGCTTGTAAAACGATCGGTGCCCCGCATTGCTAAAAAGGGTTTAAACACATTTTATGAAGAGTCACCTATAAGTATCAGGCAAAATGAAGTTCTTGCTTTACTGGTAATGAAGCCCATTGCTGCTAATAAAGTGTTTTACAATGAGATGGCAGAAGTCGTAACTTATCCGGGTTTCCCAAAGAGCTTTGATAAACCAGTGGCTTCGATAGAAATGAGTCGTGGCAGCTTTTCGTATTCTGCCCGGATCTATATCGGTAGCGAGTCCGGCAAGATATCAAATCCGATCAAGAATCCTATCTCAATAAAACTTCCTCCGGTCGTTGTGTATGACCATTTGTCCTGGTATAAATTTACCTTTATCTCGGATGCAGGGGCGTTTTCTTTGCTGCCAAGTATGGCGGCTATGTTGCTGAATGCAAACCCCTTTATTGGTTTGGCAGCGGGCGTCGGAAACCCTTGGACGCCTGCAGCATTTTCATGGATTCCTACGATTCTGATGCTTCTGTTGTTCACCTCCGTTTCAAGCCTGCTTTTCGTTAAGGCGCAAGAGCGATATCCGTTGGTTATTGCAACAGCAGGCTTGCTTGCACTTTTTGCTTTGGCCAGATATCTGGGGCACAGTTTCCCCGGAGCACAGTTTGTCGCTATCTTCGCGGCTTTTATTATGGTTTTGCTTCTTCCCGGCAGAATTCTAGCCAGGTATTATCCCACATATGCCAGTGAATCTGTTCCCGGACGTATCGTATTGGCTTTTGTTTGTAGTTTGATTTACTGGGTGGTGCCGGCATTCGGTCTGTTTATGGTTAAGACCAGCTATTGGCCTGCTATTGTCAGCGCGATCCTTTTGAGTATGACGCTTTTTTTACGGGCCCCGGTTTTGCCGCAAGTGGAAGTCGTGCGAGATGACCTCTCTATCTACTGGCAAATCTTCCAGTTTGCCTTATGGAGCATAGTAGGGTTATTAGTGGGCCATACGCTTTTTTCAGCCAGATTCCAGGCAGACAGTTTTGACACTTTTCACCATATTTCGCTTGCGGCAAAATATTCCCATCTTCCTATCTCCGGCGATATCCAGGCCAACATATCAGACGTGACGATGCGGACAATGGCTCCATACGCTTATAATATCTGGGGGCTTTTGGTTGCAATGGTCGTTAAGATCAGTGGTTTTGATATAGGAACCGTTTATTGTGCAGGGAGCGCCCTTCTGGTTCTGCTGATGTTTATCAGCCACTGGTGGTTGCTCGGCCTGTTCGTAAGCGAGAGGAAGGTACAAATATCCGCTTTCGCAATCATGATATTAATATATATAACGCGAACATTAGCTACTTTTACTGTTATTTTTCAAAGAACTGAATTTAACTTTATCATGTATGGGCCCTCTGTGCAGGAATTCTGTTTGTATGCGGTTTATATTGCTTTGGGGATTCGCGCCATCCAGTTCAGGCGGTTATCAGATTTGTGTGTGTTTTGCGGATTATGCTTGGCAATAGCTTTTTTCCATATGGAATTTATATTCCTAAATACGCTCGTGATATTTTTGCTTATCCTGCTATCCTTGCGTGAGCAAGGCCGGTTCCGGTTTCGCCTGGAGCATGTCTATTTGCTGATTGTAATTGCGTTAATGGGCGCTGCCGGTTTCGCCGTGACGTCACACCTGGCTTTAGGTAAGATCGCCGATGCTTCGAACGGCTGGAATAACGTTTTTTACTCTTTGCGCTATGGAAATCTGCCTGTTCTTCAAAGATTTTATCCTTTGCTTAGGGATCTTTTGAAGTTTACAAATTCGTATATATGGAATTTTTTTGCGGTCTGGGGAGGGCTGCTGCTGATAATGTTTCCGAGCAAGGAAGTGTCCGGTCGATTGTTCAACACCGCTTATTTGATCATGGTGTTAATGCTTCTTTTTAGCTATAACCCGATTTCGGACATGGTTTTTACTCCGCTTATGACAAGCTGGCCGATACAGCGTATTGAGATATATCTAAGAACTATTACGTTCATCTTTGCGGCACTGAGTATCTCGATCTGTATATTTCGAGTTGGATCCTGGGCCGGAAAATATATTAAAAACTTCAACAGGATGATATCTTTCGCTTCCCTTGTTTTGCTGGTGACGATGCTGTTAACGCGTGCGAGATGGCTGCCTCAAATGGCTTCTACGATATACGCTGCCACATATAACCAGGGAGACTACCTGGACATCACACAGTTGGCAAATTTGCCGGAACTCAAGTTCCTTGATAAGTATTCAAAAGGCAGGTCTGTGACTATTCTAATGGAGCATCCCTACAATTATGTCATTCCGTCTCTTTCCAGGACATATTCTTACTTCCATAGCCATTATCCGCCATTTGATGCGACTATAGTGAAAAGAGAGGCTACTTGGGAAAAATGTTTAAGGGGCGAGGTGAATTGTCGGACTGAATTGCCAAAAGAGAGCGTTATGATGGTGCGCAATGCTGTGGCTGCTAAATTTGTTAAAATTGGATATAAAGAGCTCTATGTCGGAGAGATGTTCACAGTTCTTGAGATATAACCGGGTTGTTTGAAATCCGGCCAAATCCCCTTCGATCACATTTCCTTGATGCTAGTGAGGCAGATTATCGGTTCTGTAAGGCAGAGGGCATATGGGACCGGTGTTTGCAGGAATTTTTAAGTTGGTCGGATTATATGAAGAATAAGATTATAATGGTTTACCCCACACAGGGTTTTTCCGGGACATTTGTCCGGCATGCTCCGCTAAGTTTGCTTTATGCGTCCATTGAATTGGTTAAACATGGGATTGAAGTCGAAGTTCTGGACAATCGGCTTTATCCTACATCATGGATGTCGCGCTTGCGCGAATTGTTAACGCCCGACGTCCTTGCTGTTGGGGTAAGCGTTATGTCGGGGAAGCCGATTCTGAATGCGGTCGAAATAGGGCGGTTGGTGAAAACCGTGGATCCTAATATTGCTGTCGTATGGGGGGGGCCTCATGCTACCTTTTTTTCGGAAAGTGTTTTAGAACAGGAATGGTCCTGTGATTTTGTTGTTAGCGGTTATGCTGTGCAATCTTTTTATGAATTGATAGTCTGCCTTCAGAACCACAGGGAGCCCGCCGCCATAGCGGGAGCCACGTATAGAAAAGGTAAAGATATTGTCCATGTTCCCCGCGATGACACAAAATTCGAACACATTGATTATCGGGACATACCCTATAACCTTATTAGTGATTATTCACTATACGGGCAGCTGGAGCAAAAGAAAATAATCTTTTCGATGTATAGCGCTTTGGGCTGCCCTTATAAATGCGCGTTTTGCAGCGCCCCCGCGGAATATACGAATATCCAGGGCAAGCTGTGGGTTCCGCTCAATATTGTCGAAGTCGTTGACCATATCGAATATGTTATGGGCAGATACGGCGCGTCTTATATTTATTTCATCGACGACGATTCTTTCGTGGATCTGAAGCATGTCGAAAGTATTATCGACGAGATAAATCGGCGCGACATAAAGGTTGAACTTGGTTTCCGGGGCGCGCGGATCAACGAAATAAAGCATATGACTAGTGATTTTCTGGATAAGCTGGCCCATGCCGGAACGGATATTTTGCATATAGGCGCGGAGAGCGGGAGTGACAGGCTCTTACAGCTTGTTCATAAGAATTGCACGGTCGCCGACATTATTGAGTGCAACCGGAAACTCGCTAAGCACCCCGCTATCCTAGCGGCGTATAATTTTATAGTCGGACTGCCAACCGAGACAATGGATGATCTGAAAGCGACGCGGGATTTGATGCTTCGCTTGGTAGACGATAATCCGCGGTGTATTATTTTCCAGCCGAATAAGTTCAGACCTATCCCCGGAACGGAACTTTTTAATCTGGCTCAAAAGACTTGGCATTATGTATCGCCAAAAACCATGGCCGAATGGGGGAATATCGAGGCGGAGGGTGATTTGTCCTCGCCGTGGTACCCGCAAGGCATGAAAGAGTTCTGTGATCTAATGCTGGTAACATCGTACTTTATCGACAATAAAGTGAACAAAATCTCTTCCGGCGACACGGTGTTCTATAAATTGCTCCGCGTGGCGAGCGTTTTGTATGGCCCGGTAGCCAGATTTCGCTTAAAACACGGTCTCTATCAGTGTCTGTTGGAGTATTGGATCTATAAAGTCGTTACCCGCGTGTTAAGGGAGAAGCCTTCGGATTTAACCCCGACAGGGGTTGCACGCTGACAAATGAGCGCAAAAGGGGAAGCCATGAGCACTACTGCTAATTACGGGATTTCATATATTGTGCCGGTTTATAATGAAGAGTTCAGTATTGTCGATACAGTTCACCGGTTGCATTCTGTCCTTGGGACATTGGGTATCCCTTACGAAGTGATAATCGTCAATGATGGGTCACAAGACAAAACAAAGGAACGGGCTAAGCAGTGCCAGGATGCAGTGCTCATCAATCACCCGATAAATATCGGGTATGGCAACTCGCTGAAATCAGGCATACAAAATGCTCAGTATGACTGGATCGGGATTGTGGACGCCGATGGAAGTTATCCTATAGAAGATATTCCAAAACTTGTTGATGAAATGAAGAATGGCTTTGACATGGTTGTCGGTGTGCGCAATAATGCCGGACAAATAGACAGGCCGGTGAAAAAAGTTTTTAGATGGATTTACCGGACAATCCTGCGACTTGTGGTCAAAGACAGTATTGAAGACGCTAACAGTGGGTTGCGTATCTTTAAACGAACCATGGTGTTGGAGCTGCTGCCGTTTTTATGCGGTACGTTTTCCTTCACGACAAGTTTGACGATATTGGCTTTGGGAAAACATTGTTTTTTGAAGTATATACCCATACAATATCACCCGAGGAAAGGCGATAGCAAGGTGCGGCATATACGCGATTCTATGCGAACGCTTCAATATATTATGCAGGGCGTGACTTTTTTTAATCCTATTAAGTTTTTTGCACTGCTCTCATTTTGTATGGTCGTGATTGTTTGTATTCCTGCAATGGTGTTCGCGGTTTTCAGGATGCATACATTGTCGCTTTACTATATGATCTTTGGGACAACTGGTACGATCCTGATCGCCATGGGCGTTCTTGGCGATATCATCCGGATATCATTTACACAAATGACTCACAATAATGCGCCGAAGCGGGATCTTTTATGATCCATGTTCGGTTTTGTCGCTAAAGCTTACGAAAAGCAATCGTGAAGAGTAATAATGTCCATTACAACACAAAATGATATTGCAGGTTTACGGCTGCCTATAAATACTGTTGTAGACAATAAAAAATTATACGGTTCATTTGTTCTTTCATATATCCTTTCTTTTGCATTCATAACGTTTGAACTCTTTTATTCATCATATTTTTCAAGTCACCTCTTGTCAATTTATCTCTATATCTCTTTATGCGCAGTACTCTGTATGGCTATGGGGTGTGTCTCAAACGAAAAGACCAGAGTCATTGTTTTATGTTTCGTAATCGCCATTTGTGGCCTTGGTTATATGATTTACAATGTTATGCACTCGATATGGGATATTATGAGGCTTGTTCTCGTTTTGATAATTTATTTTGGAATTGGCTGGTATCCGGCTTATAGATGGATAAACAGCAAGTATGGCCTTGCTATACGAATATTGTCCGCTATAGCTGTAGGGAATATCGTTTTCATAGCGATTTCTACATTGTGCCTTATATTTTGGGGGCTTCACGCTGGCGGTATCTTTGTAATGTTCGCAGCTTTGACTTTGTGCTTTAATGGACTCCGGTTGTTCTGCAAGGAGCAGAGGAGTTCCAGTAAAAAGCTTTCTTTTACTGCTGAAGATGCTCAAATTGTCGGTTCGATAATTTTGGTCATAATTGTAAATTCTGTTTTTATGAATCAGCAGTATCCTCACGGCGCGCCCAATGGCTATTTGACCTTCATGCAGGATGTTTTGACATCTGCCAAGTTCCCTCCTCCGGTAATGACCGGTAGTTTCTCTCAAAACGCGCATTTTGCGGTATTGTCCGTCCCACCGTTACTTGCCTATGTTTTTCACACTCAACTGCTTTGGATAACATATTTTGAGCTTATCGTCGGGCTTGGCTCTTTACTCGTTTCCGCATACATCTTCTCAAGGCTTGTGATCTCTGATAAACATGCCACTGCGCTTTTTTCAATGATATTTGTGGCATTGCTAGGTGAGATGCATTTGTATCGGTTGATGATTTCTCTCCTGTTTCAGGGGAAGTGGGATGGCGACTGGTTAACAACCACAATTACATACCTACATTGTATACGTTCTCGAACAGCACCGATGTTTCAGCCATGGGGATTAGCTTGCTATATAGATAATGGAACAAGTTGGGCAACAATGCTTTTTACTTATTATTTCATTCTTGTCGGCAATAGAAACAGGTTTTTGTTGTTTTTTACTGGTTTAGTGTTCATGGTGATCGTAGGTGGGGGACAAGAAGAGGTTATGTTCGGATTCGCACTTGCGGGGATTTTTATTCTGGCATCGAATTATCGACATTATTCCCGGCATCGCTGGGATTATTTATTTTTAATTTTAGGCGGCTTGTCGGGAGCGGCTGTGTGGGTTTACTTGTCAATGCAAAAAGGTTCTCTGCAAATACTGAACGGTCATTCGTCAATTTTCATTCGTCCTATATCGGATTGGGGGTTATATATCTATCACGGAGAAGGCCCTCGAAGCACGAATCTTTTAGATATTCCTCTTGCTAACTATCATGTTTTATTTTCTAGACATGCTGTGTTTTATGTGTTGTCCGAATGGTCGATGCTGGCGGTGTTTTGCATTTTTGCCTTTCGTGCAACGAGAAACTATGGTTTTGAACGCGTTCGCGTGGCTATTACACCCGCTTTGATACTTACTGCTTTATTGCCGCTTTTTCTTGGTACAAATCTTTTAAGCATGACATGGGATTTAAACAGGTTCCTGCAACCTTTGCTATTCTGGTTGTATCTCTGGGCTGGTGTGGGATTCGTTTTTATAGTTACTAAATTAAGAAAGGTTAGTGTTATTATGGCGGGAACGATTATGCTTTTATTCTCTTTTTATCCAACTATCCAATTCGCTAATACACAGCTTATTCTCACTATAAGCCGCATTTTCCCCTGAGACGGTATATCGACAAGTAATATGAGGTATAACGGAAAGAAAACAGAGTCCCCGCCCTCGGCAACCAGACTGCCGGAGAGCTCTCAGGCTTTTTATAATGGTGCCTGGGAGCAGTGGGACAGTATGATCAGGCATTCTCCGGCGCCGCGTATACGGCGGAATAAAATTGTCTCATGGCTTTCTGTCTTGTCGCCAAAAACTGTCCTTGATGTTGGCTGCGGCAACGGGGAGTTCCTTCTAGATGTCCACCAATCAATGCCTGATGTGAAACTGACCGGGGCTGATATCTCTTCGGCTATTATAGATTCAAACCGTATCAGAACATCTGCTGCTGAGTTTTTTAAGGTCGACCTTAACGCGGAGAATCCCCCTGGCCGGTATGATGCTGTGGTTTGTATGGAAGTGATAGAGCATTGCGCCGATTATAAAGCCGCTCTACAACGGCTGGCCGCTATGACTGAAAAGTGGCTTATTGTCACCGTTCCTTGCGGGCCTGTGTTCGAAATAGATCGCCGAGTCGGACATATTAGACATTTCAAGCCGAAAGAAATAGCGGAGGTTTTAGCCAAGGAGGGGCTGCATGTAGTTAAGCTGGAGTCCTGGGGTTTCCCATTCTATAATTTGTATAAACATTTAATTAATTTGTGGCCGGATAAAATATGCGAGTCTTTTCTTTCGGAGCGAAAATACGGGTTCGTGCAGAAAGTCATAGCATATGTCGCTTATGCGGCATTTAATCTATGTCTGCCAAAATGGGGGTATCAATTGTTCGTGATTGCTGCCAGGTAGTCTGTCCGTTTCCCTGGAGAATGGATCCACGGGATCTATGGGCGGTCAGCGGAAAGAATGTGTGTCTCGCATTTAAAATCGAGACTCAAAAGGTCCCTTATAAATGAAAAAAGCGCTTATTACGGGTGTGGCCGGCCAAGACGGGTATTATCTCTCCGAGTTGCTTCTGCGGAATGGGTATCAGGTTCACGGTGTCACACTGCCTGGTATTCCTCTTCCCGCGGATCTGCGTGGACGGATTGCTATCCACGAAATGGATTTACGGACCCCCGAACCGCTGGCGCGGCTTGTGCGGGAGATAGCTCCGGATGAAGTTTATTATCTGGCCGCCCATCATTTCTCTTCTCAGGGAGAAGAGAACCGGAATGGCTTAGCGGCCCCTTTCCTGGCTGTTAACTTGGTTGCGGTTAATATTATCCTTGAGACCATTAAGCTGAATCTGCCCCAAACCCGGTTTTTTTACGCGGCCAGTGCTCATATTTTCGGAACCCCGGATTCTTTTCCACAGACAGAGCTGACCCCGCATCGGCCGGTAACTCCGTACGCGATCAGTAAAAGCGCGGGAGTAATGTTGTGCCGGTATTACAGGGAAACGCACGGTCTGCATGCCTCAGTCGGGATACTGTACAATCACGAGTCGTCTCGCAGAGCCGCTGATTTTGTGACAACTCGCATTGCCAAGGCCGCGGCCTTGGCATCTCTGGGGAAAGGCACCCCCGTGTATTTCAGGAATATCCATGCGGTAGTGGATTGGGGCGCTGCAAAGGATTATGTTGAGGCTATGTGGCGTCTTCTTCAACAGCCTTCAGGAAACGAATGCGTGATTTCGTCCGGAGTGGCAAGAACTGTCTGGGAATTCGCTGAAGTTGCCTTCAAGTGCGGCGGGCTTAAGCCTGATGGAGTAATCCTCCAGGAAAATTCTTCAACCCCGATCGAAAGTGTTCCGTATGTGGGCGACAGCTCAAAAATACGTAAGTTGTGCGGCTGGTTCCCTGCTGTATCTTTCGAAGATCTTGTTCGGGAAATGGTAATGAACCAATTGGCACTTTTACGAAATCAGTCTGAATCCTGAATAGAGTCCCTTAAATCATGGATCCAATTAAATTATCAATCTGCATCGCTACCTATAACAGGGCGGAGTATATCGGTGAAACTCTGGAAAGCATTCTGCCTCAATTGACGGATGCTGTTGAGGTGGTGATTGTGGATGGGGCGTCAACAGATAATACTGAGACTGTTGTTCGGCGCTATACTGAAAGGTGCGGCAATGTGCGGTATGTGCGCTTGCCTGCAAAAGGGGGGGTGGATAAGGATTATGATCTTGCGGTCGAGTATGCAAAAGGAGAGTATTGCTGGCTTTTCACTGATGATGATGTTTTCAATCCCGGGGCAGTACAAGCGGTTTTGGACCAATTGGGTAATAATTACCCGCTTATTATTGTAAATGCAAGTGTTAAAGACTCAACGCTTGATGTCCTTTTGGAGGCTAGAAAACTGGATGTTTCTGAAAATATTGTGTATTCTCCTGACGATTTCGAAAGATTCTTTGTAAACACTGCGGATTGTATGACTTTTATCGGGTGTGTAGTAATACGGCGCAGTATTTGGCAGGAGCGTGAGCGGGCTAAATATTATGGGACTGAATTTATTCATGTAGGGGTTGTGTTTCAACAACCATTACCAGGCCCGGTTTTAGTTGTAGCCGAACCGTATATTTCTATAAGACTTGGCAATGCGCAATGGACCGGAAGAAGCTTTAAAATCTGGATGTTCCAGTGGCCAGACTTAATTTGGTCATTTAGCGATTATTCTAAGGCAAGCAAACAGCTGGTATGCCACCAAAATCCATGGCGGCGTTTGCATACACTCATTTATTATCGCGCGTTAGGTGGATATTCGCTAAATGAATATAACAAATTACTCTCTCAGCGCTTAGATTGTGCTTGGAAGCGTATCATTGCCAGGGCGATCGCGGTGATGCCTGGCAGAATTGCGAATACCTTTATGATGCTTTATGCTGGATTAGGGCACAATAATCAATTAATATATAATTTGCAAAACAGCGTTTTTAATGCCCGTCAACATACGGGAAATGAGAGGTAGCGCCGATGGAAGGCGGTCAGTTGGTTGCTTTTTACGGCAAAAGAGGCGACATTGTTCAATTTTAACTGGATTATTTATTTTGGAGTGATTTTAGCGGGCTTAATTGTGTTTTGGCGCTTTCTGAACCGGCCCGGCTGGATCCTCTGTGCTTTGGCGTTGGCTGTTTCCTTCATCTCGGTTAATATCCATATTGGTTTTACCTTCTATGTGTCGCGCATTTTAATGGCATGCCTGCTGATTGTTGCATTGGTGCGTGCGAAGTGTGATCTGCGAGGAGGAATTAATTGGAAGATTAATCGGAATTATTTATTTCTCTTTGCCGGAACGATATTTTTTCAGATAATTAGCTCGCTTTCAGCTCCGAGCGTTAGCGACTCGTTACGACAGATGTTTATTTATTTAAGCATGATGGCCGTTTTTCTTTCGGTTTTGTTCCTCGGGGTCGATGTCTCAGGCATTATCAGGGCCGTTTATTTTTACCTGGCATTTTCCATCCTGCAGGGGTTAGTGGGTGTTTATCAGGTAATCGGGGGCCTTTTAGGGTGGCCCATGTATAACGACTTTCTGGGGCAGATTCCAGTGGGCAATCCTCGTAATGCCCAGGGAATATATTGGTTCCCCGGAGAAATGGTGCCGCGGGCTTTCGGTTTTTTATCAGATGTTAATCACTATGCCGGATATATGGTAGGTGTTATCGTGCTGGCTATGGCGTTAATTGCCTGGAACCGGAAGCGTATCTTCCCTTATTTGGTTCTGGTCAGTGGATTCGCCGGATTGATGCTCTCACTTTCTCGCAGCGGGATGCTTACTCTTGGCCTGTTTGGTATTCCGGCTTTGCTTCTGGTCCTGCATCGAGTCCGGTTCTCCCTGCGAAACCTCATCCGTCCGACATTGTTGACAGGTGGCATGTTAATTCTACTGCTGGTGGTGGGGGGGATGCGTTCAGGCGGATCAAGTATAGGGAATATTATTAAAGGGCGTTTCGGATCGTTGACTCATCCCGGTGCTGGGGAACGATATCACTTATTATCGCGCCTAATGGCATTGGATGCGCTGGCTACAAACCCATTAATAGGTGTCGGTATGGGTGTGAACAGTACGCCTTGGTATTCGGAGCGGTATGACGCATATTGGGCAGGAGCCCACTCACACCATTTTGATGCCTTGGGCCAGACAGGACTATTGGGCGCGGGCTTGCAATGGTTATTCATGTTTTTAGTCGGATTCCGTATGTGGCAAGGACTGCTAGTCGGCCGGAGGGGCAGCCAGGAGAGCGCCATATTGGCCGGGGTCCTGGCCGCATTTATAGCCATTATCTTCGGTAATTTCTTCTACTATTACTATTTGAATGACTTTGTATGGTTCCTTATGGGATGTGGTGTGGCGCTCAGTAATAAAATTATCTTTGAAGCCAGAAATAATAGTGCCGGCTTAAAACAGTCGGAAGAGCTATCCCAGAGCCATTTATAGGATTTCGGAGAATGCATCATGGGACAACAACCAATCGTTTTCATCGTTTTGCTGAACTGGAATCGACCGCAGGATACTCTGGATTGCATCGCATCCTTGCGCAAACGTCCATACCACAACAGCCGTATTGTTGTTGTCGATAACGGATCCATCGATGATTCCGTAGAACGAATTCGAAATGCAGGCGGGAATCTTGTTTTGCTGGAGTCCGGGACAAATCTGGGATTCACAGGCGGAAATAATTTAGGCATGCAGTATGCATTGGATAACGGCGCAGATTACATCTTTGTGCTTAATAACGACACATTGGTCGTCGACGATGTTATCGAAACTATGGTGGGGGCGGCAGAAAGTGACTCCCACATCGGGATTGTTACTCCCAAGATTTGTTTTCATCCTCAGTGTAACCTTATATGGTTTGGCGGCGCGGAGTTTAACTCGTGTTCTATGACTGGGCGTTGCGTGGGGTATACACAGGAGGACTATGGGCAGTTCGATGCTGCCCAGGATGTCCCTTGGGCTACAGGATGCGCCATGTTAATACGACGATCGGTTATAGAATCTGTTGGTTATTTCTGCGATGATTATTTTGCGGTATTTGAGGATCTAGACTATTGTTTTCGAGTGGTAAATAGGGGATATCGTATCGTTTATTCTCCGTCCGCTGTTGTTTGGCATAAAGAATCAAAGTCAGCTGGCGGGCGTGACGCTCCATCGTATGTATATTACCAGACGCGTAACCTGCTAGTGTTTCAGCAACGGTGGTCGAGGAATATGGTTCATTTAATAGCCTCTCATTGTTATGCTTTTTTATACTTTGTTAAAAGGGCAGTATGGTTCGTTTTGCAAAATAAATGGCGGAGTGTGGCGGGATTATGTTATGGCATCCGCGACGGGTTGGCTGGAAAAGTGGGCCGCCGGGAATATGCTTTTCTCTCTGTAATTAGGAAATGATCTATTTACTGGAGGCATCTAGTGCGCGTTCTTAATGTGATAATGTGTCTGGACCCAATCGGCGGCGGCGGGTCAGTGGAGAGAATTTATCAGCTCAGTAGGCACTTATCTTTAATGGGAGAGGATTGTACGATCCTGACAACAAAACAGGGGTGGAACGAAGACCATATTCGCGGCCTTGGCAATGTTAAAGTGGTTGCACTGCCGTATCTCTCCGAGCGGTTTAAAATACCTATCGGCCTTTTTAGCTGGCTTAACCGACATATACGTGACTATGAGGTCGTCCATCTTGCGATGAATTGGACGGCAATCACCGCTGTAACCTATCTCTACTTGAGATATTATAAACGGCCATATGTATATTCGGCAATGGGCTGGATAGCAGTGGATGGACGCTCCCGAATTTTCAAGCGGGTCTATAGAGAGCTATTTACAAAACCCATGGTTCGACATGCTGAAACTTGCGTGGCTATTACAAAGAGGGAGGCTGCTGACTACGAGAGTATGGGTGCAGGTAGGGCGAATATTTCATTAATCCCGAACGGCATTAATGTTGAATCTTTCCTTGCTCCCCAAAGTGACGAGGTTTTTCGCGCCCGCTATGGCATAGATTCGCGTCCAGTGATACTTTTTATTGGCAGGCTCAATGCTATTAAGGGCCCTGATTTGTTAATCAAAGCCTTTTCCTCAATTTCCGGCGAGTTCCCGAATTACCAGTTAGTGATTGCCGGGAATAACTATGGGTTTCTTGAAGAACTTCAAAGACTTGTTGAACTTTACAAAATTAACGGCAAGGTAACTTTTTTAGACCCGATTTTTGGTGTTGAAAAGAATGCGGCCTACCAATCAGCAGAACTGTTCGTTATCCCGTCCCGATTTGACACAATGACAATTGTTGCGCTTGAAGCCGCGGCATCAGGGACGCCTGTGCTGTTAACAAAACAATGTGATTTTAATGAGCTTCAGCAGGCAGGCGGCGGGCTTGCGGTGGAGGCAAATGTAGAAGGTTTAGCTGACGGGTTAAGGGTATTACTCTCAAAACAGGAAAGGTTAAGTGAAATGGGGAGGCTGGGCAAAGAGTATGTAGCAAAAACATATAATTGGCCGCAGATTTGCAAACAATTTATCGAGATTTTTCGGAATGCTATGTCTACGCCGATGTCACAGCATAGAAACTGACGGGTGAGTTAAAATTTAACGGTAAATAATCATGGAGTACAAGATAACCATATCCTTAATCTCTCTGAATCAGCGTGGAGATATAGAAAGACTGTTGCCCACTCTTATGTCTGCTGCTGAAAAGATCGGGGCCGAGGTGTTGCTGGTGGATAACTGCTCAACGGACAGCACAAGGGACTTTGTGACCGCCAATTACCCGGGTGTTAAAGTCGTGGATAATCCTAATGTCGCGGGCTACGGAGAGAACCATAACATAAACCTTAAGCGTGCGTCCGGGAGCTACTTTGTAATAATGAATTCGGACATGATGGTTAGTCCGGATACGTTTGTCGCGCTTAAAGACTACATGGATTCCCACCCTGATGTGGGTGCGGTCTGCCCTAAAATACTAAACCCCGATGGCTCAATACAGGGGCTTAATAAACTTAATCCCACCGTTTGGGATCTCTTCCTGCGGCGTTTTATGCCAAAGGTATTTATAAAATATTTTAAACGGCGTATGGACGCACATGAGATGCGGGATAGGGATCCTAACAGTACCTATGACGTGCCGTCCATGAGCGGCTGCTTTATGTTCTGCCGCACCGATTTGCTTAAGAAGTTAGGGGGATTTGATGAGGGGTATTTTTTATACTTTGAAGATTTCGATTTGTCGCGCAGAATACAGCGTACGCACCGCACTGTGTATTATCCGGGCGCCGAAGTAACACATTTTTGGGCCCGATCGGCACACCTTAAATTTCGCTATATGCTGTATTTTTTTCGCAGCGCCTTCCGCTACTTCAATAAATGGGGATATAAACTGTTTTAAAGTGGCACTTAAAATATCCCACGACACTTCTCATGCAAAATATATTGATAACAGGCGCGACCGGTTTTATAGGTAGGGCGCTTTGCGATAAACTATTGGCAGACGGCATTCACATACGCGCCGCAGTATGGCGTGAAGAGCTTTCCGGTAACATTCAGGAGGGGCTTAGTATTGTCCCTATAGATTCTATTGGGCCGGATACTGACTGGGCTGAAGCGTTGGCGGGGGTGGATACCGTCATTCACCTGGCCGCCAGGGTGCATGTGATGGATGAGAAAGCGGAAGAACCGCTGGCTGCGTATCGCCGTGTAAATGTTGCCGGGACGGAAAGGCTGGCCCGGATGGCGGCCGCTAACGGGGTAAAACGCTTGGTCTTTATCAGTTCGGTCAAAGTTCACGGTGAGGAAGCCGCAAAGTCCTATACTGAGGATGACCCGCCCGCGCCTTTGGATCCGTACGGCATCAGCAAATTGGAGGCGGAAGAGGTTTTAAAGAAGATTTCCGGGGAAACAGGACTTGAGGTGGTGATTGTCAGGCCGCCGCTGGTATATGGCGCCGGAGTAAAGGCCAATTTCTACCGGTTGATGGGCATTGTAGCGCGCGGAATTCCTTTGCCTCTGGCCAGTATAGTGAACGTGAGGAGTTTTATATATCTTGGTAATTTGATAGATGCGATAACGGTCTGTGCGGCACATCCGCGTGCGGCGGGGCAGACATTCCTCGTCAGTGACGGGGAAGATGTTTCTACACCGGAGTTGATACGAAGACTGGCAGGCTGCATGGGGCGTCCGGCGCGGATGTTTCCGTTCCCCGCTTTCCTGATACGGCTGGCCGGGAAACTGACCGGTAAGACAGCCGCTGTAGAACGATTATTGGGCTCCCTGGTGGTCGATAACGGCAGGATTCGGCGGGAGCTGGGTTGGAAGCCGCCGTTTACTATGACGGAGGGACTAAGGGAAACTACTGACTGGTATAAGAAGCGTGAAGAGCGGGGATTGATGGATCCCGGCTAACGGATTGCCGGGATGACGGTGTTTTATGGATCCCCGCTTACGAATTGCGGGGATGACAGGGGGGGCAGCACTAGGGGGGGTAGGATAGGTTTTTATGAAACGCATGTTTGACATTGCTTTATCTTTTGTTGCGTTGGTGTTATTGGGCCTACCGATGCTGATGGTCGCTGTGCTGGTCAGGTTGACCTCGCGGGGGGCGGCGCTGTATTGGTCTGACCGGGTCGGGCGGGACAATGTCATATTCAGGATGCCTAAATTCCGCACTATGCGGGTGGACGCGCCGATTGTGGCTACTCACCTGTTGACGGATCCGGATCGGTTTTTGACCCCGGTGGGCAAATTCCTGCGCAAAGCCAGCTTGGACGAGTTGCCGCAATTATTCAGTATCCTTAAGGGCGACATGAGTTTTGTGGGGCCCCGGCCCGCTCTTTTTAATCAGGAGGACTTGATAGGGCTTAGGACCGCCAAAGGGGTGCAGCGCATGGCGCCGGGGCTTACCGGGTGGGCGCAGGTTAATGGAAGGGATGATTTATCAATCTCTGCCAAAGTAGATTTTGACGAATATTATATGAGGCATCGTTCTTTTGTTTTTGATTTGAAAATACTTCTGATGACGGCGTTTCAGGCGATGGCGGGGAAAGGGGTGAGGCATTAGGGGAGCGTAAAGCGGGAAGCGTGGGGATTGATGGATCCCGGCTAACAGATTGCCGGGATGACAGTGTTTTATGGATCCCCGCTTACGGATGACGGAGCCTGAAAGGAGAAACGGGGGATTTGCGGGGGGCGGGGATTTGGTATAATGGTATGAATGAAAGCCGCATTGAAGAAGCACCGGAACTGGTTTGTTTTTTCGGCTGACGCAGTGGCGGTTGCGGTTTCGTTCTGGCTGGCTTTCCAGCTCAGATTTGATTTTCACCCGCCTGAACTCCAATTTTCCAATTTCCTCCAGACGGTGCTGATCGTGATCGCGGCCCGCCTGGCGGCGTTTTACTATTTTGGCCTTTATAAAGGGATATGGCGTTATGCCAGTATTAATGATCTGACCTCTGTTTTTAAGGCGATTGCCGTAAGTCAGGTCTTTATCCTGGCGGCTATCCTTTTCCTGAAACACGCCAATTTTTCGCGCGCGGTGATTTTGATCGATCCTATATTGACCATAGTCCTGGTCGGGGGGATACGGTTCTTTATCCGGGCTACCAGGGAAATGCGGTATAAGGGTAATACCGCGGAACTGCCGAAAGTGCTTATTTTCGGCGCCGGGGATCTTGGCGAGAGCATTTTGAGGGGTATTAAAAGGGACAGGGGCAACAAATACTATGTTGTCGGTTTCCTTGACGACAACCATGAAAAGTGGGGTCATAATATTCACGGCACTCCTATTTTGGGGGGGCGGAGCGCGCTGGCCAGGGTGATCGCCAAATATTCGGTGGATGAAGTGATCATAGCCGTGAATCATTCCAGAGGGAAGCTGATCGGCGATCTGATAGCCCTCTACAAAGACAGTCTGTTGCTTAAAAAGGTTCAGTTTAAGACCGTTCCGACGCTGTCGGAGTCTCTGGCCTATTCCTCACGTTCCGGGAAAGGTTTGAGGAAGATAGAATTGAGCGATCTTCTGAACCGGAAGCCGGTTCAGACCGATATGGCCGCGGTTACGCGGCTGGTGGCGGGAAAAACCGTGCTTGTTACCGGCGCCGGCGGTACGATAGGCGCGGAGCTTTGCCGGCAGATCCTGAAATTCCGGCCCAAGACGCTGTTGCTGCTTGAAAATCACAATACAGCGCTGTTCTATATCGAGAAAGAGCTGCTGGAACTGTCGGAGAGCACCGAGATAGTGCCTTTGGCCGGGGATATTAAGGACCGCAGCCTGCTGGGTAATATTTTCAAAACATATAAGCCCGCGCTGGTGTTTCACGCGGCGGCCCATAAGCATGTGCCGCTGATGGAGACTAACCCGCAGGAAGCGGTGAAGAACAACACTCTGGCGACGCAGCTGCTGGCGGAAACGGCCGCGGCTTACGGCGCGGAAAGGGTGCTTTTCATTTCCACCGATAAGGCTGTGCGGCCTTCGAGCGTGATGGGGGCCACGAAGCGGCTGGGGGAGATGATCCTTACGGCGATGTCCGCTTCTTCTACGGCGACAAAATTTATGGCCGTGCGCTTCGGCAATGTGCTGGGCAGTTCCGGCAGCGTGGTTAATATTTTTAAGGAGCAGATAGCCAACGGCGGGCCTGTTACGGTCACGCATCCCGAGGCGACCCGGTACTTTATGACCACTCAGGAGGCCGTTCAGCTTATCCTGCAGGCCTGCACTATGGCGGCCGGCGGCGAGATCTTTGTATTGAATATGGGTGAGCCGGTCAAGGTGCTGGATCTTGTCAAAAATATGATCCTGCTGGGCGGGTTGGAGCCGGACAGGGATATCGCTATCCGATTTACCGGTCTGCGGCCCGGCGAAAAGATGCACGAGGAGCTTTTCCGGCCTGAGGACGTGCGCAAGGATACGGGGCACCCCGATATCTTCATGGCTGTTCCGGAGGGGCAGGGTTCGGCCCTGACAAAGGAACAGGTGGTGGAGATGGGCCATTTGTGCGAGGCGGCCGATCCCGCGCCTCTGCTGCGGAAAATCAAAGAACTTATCCCCGCCTATACCAGTCTCCCTAACGATAAGAAAACTCTGTCTCAGATCCCCGATTCGATAGGATGATGGAAAAATATGAAAGAGCCCGCTGTGACGCTGGTGGTGCCGTTTTATAACGAGAAGGACTGCGCGGAAAGGGCGGTGGGCGAGCTTGCCTCGGCGCTGGACGCTGTGGAGCCCGGCTTCGAGCTTTTGCTGGTGGAGAACGCCTCTACGGACGGCACCAGGGAGATCCTGCGGCGGGCGGCGGCCGGGGATCCGCGTATCAGGGTGGTGGAACTGGACGTCAATATCGGGTACGGAGGAGCGGTTCTTAAGGGCCTTTCTCTCGGGCGCGGCGAGTGGGTGGGGTTTACATGCGGCGACGGCGAGATCTCGGCTTCGGACACCGCCTGGATGTGCTCTTTTACGCGGGTGTCGGGGCTGGATTTTTGCAAGGCGAAGCGGCTGAACAGGCGGGACGGGGCCTGGCGCAAGTTCCTTTCCCTCGGCTACCACTTTCTGGTCGGTTCGTGTTTCAGCATCCATGTCACCGATATAAACGGTTATCCGGTGCTTATGCGGAGAGCGGTTTATTCCAGGCTCCGGCTCTCCAGGACCGATTGGGTATTTAATGTGGAAATGCTTTTAAGACTGCGCCAGGAGGGGCTGCGGATGGCGGAAGTGGATGTGACGCACAGGCCGCGCCTGGGAGGGCGGTCGCATGTTAGTCTCCGGACCCCGGTGGAGTTCTTTTTCCAGCTAGTCTCTCTCTGGAGGCGGAACCGGCTGCGGCGGGAGACGGCTGTCTGAAAGGCGGAGGGGAATTGTGAAAAAAGTTCTGGTTACTGGGGCTATGGGGACGATCGGTAATCACGTGATCTCCGAGCTTCTGAAATACGACGTGCGGATCATCGCTTCCTCGATCGAGGGGAGCGTGCCTTCCGGCGCCCGCGCCTGGGCGGATAGTCCGAAGGTCAGGTACATCGGCCACGATATCTCAAGGCGGGAAAATCAGATTTTCCGTAAACTGGACAAGCCGGACATTATGATCCACCTCGCGTGGGGGGGGCTGCCTGATTACGGCAATATGGTCCATCTTGAAAAGGGCCTTTTTGACAGTTACTATTTTGCGAAGCAGATGATCGAGGAAGGCCTGGGGGAGCTGACCGTCGCCGGGACCTGCTTCGAGTACGGTCTTAAGAACGGCCCCCTTTCGGAAGAAATGGAGACGTCCCCCGTCATGCCGTACGCCCTCGCAAAGGATACTCTGCGGAAATTCATGGAAGAACTGCGCAAGAAGCGGGAGTTCGGGTTTAAATGGCTCAGGATCTTCTACCTCACGGGGAAGGGGCTCAGGAAAGAATCCCTGCTTTCCAAGCTGGACGAGGCCATCGCAAAGGGGGATAAAGTTTTCAAGATGTCGCCCGGCGATCAGCTGCGGGATTTCCTTCCTGTGGAGACGCTTTCCGAATATATCTGCAAGATCGCCCTCAGCGGCTATTTCTCGGGCGTGGTGAACTGCGGAAGCGGCAAGCCGGTTTCGGTCAGGAGGCTTGTCGAAGACCATCTGAAAGCCCAAAAAAAGAGCGTCGAATTGCGGCTGGGCTATTATCCCTATTCCGCGTACGAGCCGATGGCTTTTTGGGCGGACACCCGCAGGCTTGAGAGTATCCTGGGCAAATTCAAACGGTAATACGATGAACTTTATAAAGAAAACCACTTCCATTCCCGGCTGTTTTGAAATAATCCCGACGATACGCAAGGATCCGCGGGGGATGTTCATAAAGATCTTTCACGCCCCGGAGTTTAAGGCGCTGGGGCTGGACTCGGATTTCCGGGAGGAATATTACTCCGTTTCCAAAAAAGGCGTGCTGCGCGGGCTGCATTTTCAGAAGCCGCCGGCCGCGATCTCTAAACTGGTTTTTTGCGTGGAGGGAGACATCCTGGACGCGGTGGTGGATCTGCGCAAAAGGTCAAAGAGTTACGGTAAGGCGTTTACGGTGAAGCTCAGTACCCGGAAAGCGAATATGCTTTATATTCCCGAAGGCTGCGCGCATGGTTTCTACGCTTTGTCCGAAAAAGTGGTGATGCTTTATAAAACTTCCGGGGTGTATTCGCCGGAGAATGACGCTGGGGTACTCTGGAGTTCGGCCGGCATCAAGTGGCCCTGTAAAAGGCCGATAATTTCTGGGCGGGACTCCTCTTTCCCCGCTTTTAACGAATTCAAGACGCCTTTTTAATGCCGTTTCCTTGCCGCCTCTGTCCTCCAAAATATACCAAAGTGTAAAAATGTGTAGTGAAATATATATAGTGGTATAAAAAGGGGGATATAGTGTTCGGATATGTCGCCGGATGTTTACCTGCCTGCTGCGAGCAGCCGCGCTTTTCCGTTTTTGACTGTCACTTTAAAGAAATACTCTTTGCGGGCTTCCGGCTGGTTCTCGAAGAGGCCGCCGTATCTGTCCCAGAAGATTTTATCCGCGCCGCCTAGCAGGACATAATCGTAATCTTTCAGTGTCTTTTGCCAGGCGTCCGGCGTGAGGTCGGCGGTCCAGACGTCGCCGGGGGAATATGGTTTGCCCAGGGACCAGGCGGCTCCCAGGGGCAGGCTGGTCGGGTTAGGGGCCAGCTCGTAAGCCAGTACCTGGGGGCCGTAGCCGTTATCATTCTGCCACACTAAATATGTCCTTGCCCCGGCCGGCATCAGCGAGAGCGCGCGGGCCGCTTTTTCATTTATAATTTTCCGGAATTCTGTTTTTTTGGCCGGCGGCTGATGTATGGCCCCGTTGAGAATCAGGCCCGTCCCCACGAGGATGATCAGCGCTTTGGCCCAGGCGGGTAGAAGGCGGGAGTCTCCCGCGGCGGGGCCGCGCAGGAAGAAAACCGCGGCGAGAAGCGCCCAGGCCATGAAAAAAATACTCATATATCTGCCGAAAGAGGCGAGCCTGGGGCCTTCATAACCGGTGAAAGAATACAGGTATAAAAAAAGAATGCCGGCGGAATATGCGATAAATCCCGCGAGCGTCAGCAGCGTGGATGTCCGGATCCAGGCGTTTTCCCCGGGGTGTTTTCCTTTCTTTGCCAGGAGGATGCCGAGCGCCGTCAGGAGCAGCGCCATGAAAAAAGGCGGCAGGGAATTTTTGGCCCGCTTTGAAAAAAAGGCGTTTTCGAAATTCAATAAAGTTGTTTTGTCCCTTTCCGTTGCGGCGGCCGAGAACGGCCGTTTTATATCGGCAAGTCCCGCTTTTAGCGGCAAGGTTATGGATATTCCCATTTTGTCCACGTGCCGGCTCCAGGTTTTGGCTGAAACTACCGGGGCAAGAAGTATAAGCGCGCAAAGGCCGAGGCGGACCGGGAGCCGGCTCCCGGCCGGGTTTGGCTGCCGCGCGCCCGGGCCGCGCAGTTGGTCCGCGGTGATGATGGCCGCGGCCGTCAGCGCGAAGATAATTCCCGCGGCTTTGATAAGCGGAAGGATAAATAACGCGGGAAGCAGCCGTAAAACGGCGGCGGGGCCGCGGTCATCCGAGATGAAATAGGAGGCGAGGAGCGCCCCGAAAAAAAAGCCCAGGATGTGGTCTACGTATACGCTTGGCAGGCTGAAGCCGAATATCACCATCAGGAGATGCAGGACGATGAGGATGGCGGCCATTTTCAGCCATTGGCGCCAGGGCAGGCCGGTAAGGAAAGTCACGGCGGCGGATAGGGTTATGGCCGCCTGGGCGAAACAGGTCATTCCTTCCGACCAGCCGGTGGAAATGAGCGTGTAATACTGGAAGAGCGCGGTGGCGGGAGGATAATCCTTGCAGATCAGGACGCTGTCTTTCGGGATAAGGGAATTGCGGGCGAAGATCTCCTTTATTGTCAGCCCCCAGTGCGAAAATTCGTCAAAAAAAGAATATTGGGCTCCCTTGAAAGCGAGCCAGAGCAGGAACGATAAGAGGAGAAAAACGGCCGTGCCCGGTTCGAGGAGGCGCGCTAAATATTCTTTTGGCCGGGAAAGAGGGCTGGATTCCGGCTTTCCCGCTTCGCCAGGGCTGCGCAGGACAGGTCTCCGGAATGACGGAATAGGAAAATACGCGCCGGTGATTCCGGCAATAAGGCCGAGTGCGGTAAGGCAGCGGGCCGCCGGGAGCAGCAGGCCGGCCATGGCCGCGGCGTAGAGTAGGCACATGAGGGTGGAGACGGTGAAAAAGGGGAGGAAAGCGCCGGGCCAGGAGGTAAATCTCAGCAGGAAAAGGAAATAGCCGGCCAGCGAGGCAAAGGGCAGGATGGGGGCGCTCATGCTTCTCCCGGTTCCAGCGCGGCGGCGGCGCTTCCGGCGGCGGAGGCTCGCGCGGCTATGAAGCCCTGCGTGAGGATGATCTTCCAATTGATCCCGCTGCTCAGGATCTCGCCGTAGCGGGCCATTTCTTTTTCCACGGCGGCCAGGGCGAGGGGGCGTTCGTCGAAGAAGATCCACAGGCCCAGGAGCTCGGCGGCTTTTCTTACGGCGGTGTAAAGCCAGGTGGGCGTGGGGAAAGAGATTATCACCAGGCCGCCCGGTCTGGCGCAGGCGAAATGGGCCTGTATGGCCCGCGCGGTCTGCTTTGGGGAGAAGTGTTCTATAAGGCCGGCGCTGAAGACTATGTCGGCGTTAAGAGCCGGCGGCGGGGAGGCGAGGATGTCGTCCCGGCGAAGCTCCAGTTTCTCCGGGACTTTGCATCTTTCCCTGAGAAGTTCCAGGCCGCGCCGGTTGTTGTCTATGACGGTGTAAAGCGCGCCGGGGTAAGTTTCCGAAATGGCCGAGTAAAAGCAGCTGTTGGCCCCGCCCAGTTCGCAGAAGCGGGTTATCGGGCGGGCGGCGTATTTGTCAATAGCGGTTAAAAACAGCCGCTCGGTTATCTTGCGGGTGAAGCGGGCGGGTGAGGCGGGCGCCGCGTAGTAGCGGTCCCAGTCGGTGGGCCTGGGCGCGGCCGTTCCGCCTTCGTCTTCGTGATGGGGGAAAACCAGGATGTCCTGGGCCGCGAAGCTGGCCAGGAACAGGCCTGTTTCGGCTATCAGTTTGGCCAGGTAGACGTTTATACCCAGGAAAATCACGATGCTTGTGACCAGTCCGTAGGAGACGGACATCAGGAAAGCGACCAGGGCGGCATATTTGACAAGTTCCGGCAGCAATTCTCTTCTGGATCTGAAGACAAGATTTTTGCCCAGCGTGAAGTTCAGCGCTCCGGCCAGCAGGCGGGCCGCGGCGATGCTCAGGAATATTTTTGAGGAAAACAGGTATACCGCGGAGAAGACGGCGTAATCAACTATGGCGCTGAGGATGGAGGACGCCGCGAACCGCAGGAAAACGAAATAGACGCGCAGCGAATCCCACAGGGGGTTGAAGTGGGAGTGTTCGTTATTGCCGAGATAGACGGTCTTTATCGGAATTTCTTTTATCTCCAGGCGCGAACGGACGGCGAGCAGGAGCATTTCCAGTTCGAACTCGTAGCCCTGCGGCGGGACTTTAAGCAGTTCTTTCATGAAGTCCCTGGGGATGGCGCGCAGGCCGGTCTGGGTGTCGCGCAGCGGGCGGCCGGAGAAGACGCGGAAGACCAGGCGCGTGAGAGAGTTGCCCAGGAGGCTGCGGGCCGGGATCGGCCCTTTGAAGGCGCGTATGCCCAGGCTGAGGGCGCTGGGTTTTTTCAGGAGCGCCTGGCCGACCTTTTCTATGTCTTCGGGGAGGTGCTGGCCGTCGGAGTCGGCGGTGACGACGCCGGGATATTCGGGGGACATACTGGTCAGGAAATAATTGAAAGCTGTTTTAAGGGCCTGGCCCTTGCCGAGGTTGGCGGCGTGGCGCAGGAGGTGGACGTTGGGGAGCGCGGCCAGGGCGGCGAAGACGGCGGCGGAGTCGCCGGTGGAGCCGTCGTCCACGATTATGAGTTCGCGGCCGGGGTCGGAGCGCAGCGCCCGGACGAGTTTTTCAAGTTCCGGACCGGGCTGGTAGGCGGGTATTATTACTGGAGGTTTCATTTCAGGCCGAAGATTCGCGGGCGCATAATTTGTTAATATTCAATTATATTATCAAATTTTGAGGCGTCGCTTGCGGGCCCGCAGGGCCGCCTAAAATGCTAAAATATAAAAAAGGCCTGCAAGGAAAAATCTGAAAACAGACGCCATGGGCGGGGTTGTCCGGCAGGCGAAAACCGGGATTATTTATGGACCAAACCGACAAGGATATTAAACAATGGGTTTCATGCTGGGCGGGGGCTGAACCTCAGCTTAAAAGTCTGCGTTACCGGGAAATAAGGAACACAAATACGGCCCGGGGAATCGGAATTCTTAACGATGCGTTCGAGTCGGCGATGCTGAACTCTTCTCCTCGTTTAACCTCGGGCCTGGTTAGCCAGCAAATGTATTTTAAACGGATGGCGAAATGACAGGGCTGTTCCAGACAGCCAAAGAATTACAGGGCGTCTTCACGGAGAAGGCGTGGAAGTTCTGTTTTATAGGCGGGGTGGCTCTTCAAAGGTGGGGGGAAATGCGGCTGACCCGGGATGTCGATGCCACCCTTTTTACCGGGTTCGGGGCGGAAGAACCGGTCGTTGACGAACTGTTGGCGCGATACAAACCGCGCGTGGAAAACGCGAAAGAATTCGCTCTTGCCAACAGAGTGCTTCTGATCGAATCCAAAGACGGTATCGGGCTGGATGTGGCCCTTGGGGGGATTCCTTTTGAAGAAGAAATGACGCGCCGCGCCACCTGGTTTGAATTTATCCCCGGGCTGTCCCTCCTTACATGCTCAGCGGAAGATCTGATAGTGCTTAAGGCGTTCGCCGACCGCGAACAGGATTGGGCGGACATCAGAGGCGTGCTCATCAGGCAACAGGACGGAATTATGTGGGATTACGTGCGCAAGCAGCTTGAACCCTTATGCCTGGCGAAAGAAGCTCCTGAAATTATGCGGCATTTGGATAAAATACGGCGCGATGTGGCGTGATCGGAACTTAAGGCCGCCTCCCGCAAACAGCCGGCCACCGGACAAGAGGGATGCTAAGATGATCTGTCTTATAAATCCGTTCATAACGAGCGCTGAGCGGTATGGGAAAGAGATAGGCGATATCGGCGGGCATCAGATGCCTCTTGGTATCTATTACCTGGCCGCCGTGCTTTTGAGGGACGGGGAGCGGGTGGAAGTGATAGACGCTGAGGCCATGAAGCTGGTGCATGAGGAGCTGGTTAAAAAGCTGAAAGCCGCGCCGCCCGCTCTCATCGGCATTACTTCCACCACCGTCGCTTTCCGCAACGCCAGGTCGCTCGCCGAATTGCTGCGCCGCGAACTGCCCGGCGTGCCCATAGTCATAGGCGGGCCTCATATGACGGCCATGCCCGAACCGACCATGCGCACGGGGGCGTTCGATTACGGGATAGTCCGGGAGGGGGAAGAGGCCTTTTCAAGGCTTGTCCGCCTGCTTATTCACGGCGAGGGCGTCCCGGCGGAGATCCCCAATCTGTGGCGGGCCGCCGCCGGCGTGGTGACGCCTCCGGCCAAAGTTGAGTATCTCGCCGACATAGACACCATTCCTTTTCCCGCGCGGCAGCTTTGCGGGGATCTTTCCATGTACAGGCCGCCCGTGGGGGCTTTCAAGCGGGAGCCGGTGATGAGCCTTATCACCAGCCGGGGCTGCCCGTACCAGTGTATGTTCTGCGACAATAACACTTTCGGCAGGAAGACGCGCTTTTTTTCCGCCGAATACGTGGTGCGGGAGATAAAGGAGCTGGTGGGCCGCTACGGGGCGCGCGAGATCGCTTTCCTGGACGACACTTTCGTCTTGGACAAGAAACGGCTGCATAAGATCTTCGAACTGCTGGAAAAGGAAGATATAAAATTCTCCTGGACATGCATGACCCGGGCCAATAATCTGGATTTTGAAACGCTAAAGTTCATGGCCGACAAGGGCTGCTGGCAGTTGCGCGTGGGCGTGGAAAGCGGCAATCAGAAAGTGCTGGATTTTATAAAAAAGGGGATAACGCTGGAACAGGTGCGCAATGCGGCCGCCTGGTGCAAAGAGCTGAAGATCCAGACCACCGGCTTTTTTATGATCGGGCATCACATAGACACGCCGGAGACCATACAGCAGACCATTGAATTTGCCCTGTCTCTGCCGTTTACGGACGTTACCGCCACGATAAATACGCCCATGCCGGGCACGGAATCGTACGAGAAGGCCAGGCAGTACGGTTCCTACGACGAAAGCGACTGGACCTCTTTGAATTACTGGACCCCGGTATTCGTTCCCAAAGGCCTGACGCGCGAATTTATGCTGGAGAAGCAGTCGGAATTCTACCGCAGATTTTATATGCGCCCCGGAGTGCTGCTGCGCCAGCTGGGAAAGATCCGCTCCCCGCGGGCCGCGGTCCTGGCCGCGAAGAACGCCGTCCTCGGTTTAAGCTTCATCAAAAGAAAGAAGTGATATGTATTGAAATTTAGTTATAACTAAATTCCAATACATATCACCGGAGCCGGATTTTTCCGAAACTTTCAGTTTTAAAAAGGCCGCCGTAAATAAGGGGGCGATCTTTCTAAGTGCATGAAATTTTATAAAAAATACTTGCATTTTAGGGGGAATTGGTGTATACTGTAATAGGGAGCTATTATGAGGAACGCGGAAAAACTCAGAAATTTTATGCAGCCGGGCCGGATCTACAGGCGCCAGGATCTGGAGGCGCACTCAACTGCCGTGGATCGGGATTTGAATACCTTGGTTGAAAGCGGAGCAGTGAGGAAACTGTCCGGGGGGATCTATTATCGCCCCCGCAAAAACGCGTTTGGCTTTACGCCGCCCGGGGAGCGGGAGCTTCTGCGCGCTTTCCTTAAAACCGATGATTTTCTTCTTACTTCATATAACTATTTTAATCAATTCGGACTGGGGCTTACGCAGGTCTACAGCGCCGGGTTGGTTTATAACCATAAAAGAGCGGGGGAATATTCACTGGGGGGGAAAAGATTCGAGTTCCGCCTGGTGCCCGCGTACCCGGATAAACTAAGCCGGGAATTTCTTCTGGTTGATCTGTTGAACAATCTTAGGCGTCTGCCTGATAATACCGCCGGAGTTCTTGAAAATTTAAAAACACGCTTAAACGAATTTGACCGCGCCGGGCTGACGGCTTGCCTGGAACGATATGGAAACCCCGGCGCTAAAAAAGCTTTCCGCGAGATCTATGCTTGATTTTTTCCACGCCAGGCCCGACGCCAAAGAACTTTTTGAAACGCTGGCGGCCCAGAAAGGCCTGCCGCCTGCCGTGGTCGAAAAAGATTACTGGATAATGCACTGCTTATGGGGGCTGAAGCGATCGGGTTTGAGTTTTGAGATGAAGGGCGGAACCTCGCTGTCCAAAGGCTGGCGCGTTATCGAACGGTTTTCGGAGGATATTGATATCCGCTTTGAGCCTCCGCCCGAATTGAATGTGAAGGGAGACAAACCGGCGCAGATCAAGGCCAGGTTCGAGTTTTATGACGCGCTTGCCGCGAAGATAAAGATTCCGGGGATTACGGCGGCCAGGAATCGGGTCTACGATGCCGACAAAGCGCAAAACGGCGGTATAAGCCTGAAGTACGATTCTTTCTTTGCGCCTGATCCCGGGCTCGGCTTAAATCCGGATGTTCTGCTGGAAGCGGGCTTTGCCCGGACCGCGCCTAACGAACCCAGGGATTTCAGCAGCTGGGCGCTGGACAAGGCGCTGTCCGCCGGACTTGAGGTCGCGGATAACCGCGCCGCTGGAATTAAATGTTTTAATCCCGAATATACGTTCGTAGACAAACTTCAGACGATCTGCAGACGTTTCCGGCAATGGCGGGATCGCAATGACCAGCAGAAAGACAGGCCAAGGCAGTTCAGCCGCCATTATTATGACCTTTATATGCTTCTGGCTGTTGACCGGGTTAAGAAGTTTATAGGCACTCCTGATTATGAAAAGTACAAGAAGGAAAAGTTGAAAGGGGCGGACGCAAGAGAGTTCGCCTCGCGCGCCGCTTTTACATTGCCGGATGCCGGGGCATACGGCTTGTTTGAAAAAGAATTTAAAGCGCTGAACAGCCTGTTATTGTCCCCCGGCCCGTCGTTCAAAGAGGTTATTGAAAGAATCCGGGCATACTCCCCCGGATTTTAATTTGTTATATTATTCTCAAACCATATGCCGGAGCGAATCTTAATACTGGGCGGGAGCGGGATGCTGGGGCACAAGCTTTGGCAGTATCTGCCCGCCAGATTTCAGAATACTTTTGTTTCTATCCGCAAATCCAGGGAGTATTATCATAAGTGCGGGCTTTTTACCGGCCCTAACGTGATGGACGGGCTGGATCTGCGCGATCTCGCGCGGCTGGAAAAAACATTGGACGGCCTGAAGCCTTCCGTGGTGGTAAATTGCGCCGGCGTGACCCTCCGGAGCAAGGAGCTCCTGGACAAGGCCTCCTGCATAGCCGTCAACGCCCTGCTGCCTCATAAGCTCGCGGACTGGTGCGCCAGGAACGATTCCCGCCTCATCCACTTCAGCACGGTCTGCGTTTTCGACGGCAGGACCGGCGGCTATTCCGAGGACGACCTGCCCGACGCCCGCGATCTTTACGGCATGACCAAGGCCCTCGGGGACGTTTCCGCTCCGCGCGCGCTGACGCTGCGGTCCTCTTTTATCGGGCGGGAACTCTTCGCCGGGGCCGAGCTCCTGGAATGGTTCCTGGCCCAGCGCGGCAAAAAGATAAAAGGATTCAGGAAAGCGATTTTTACCGGCCTCACCACCAACCGGCTGGCGGAACTGGCGGGGGAACTGATCGCCAAATTCCCGGCCCTGAACGGCCTGTATCATGTTTCCAGCGAAGCGGTCACCAAGTTCGAACTGCTTAATTTGCTCAAAGAAGCTTACAACCTGGACGTTGAAATAGAGCCGGACGATAAATTCGAATGCAGGCGCGATCTGGACGGCGCCAGGTTCGCGGAAGCCGCGGGGTTCGAGTGCCCGCCCTGGAAAGAGATGGCGCGGGCCATGGCAGCCGACCCGACGCCCTACGCGGAATGGAGAAATTGAAATGACGAACCTTAAGAACAAGACCATTCTTATAACCGGCGGGACGGGCTCGTTCGGGCATGAGCTGCTGAAAACCATAATCGACAAGGATTTTAAAGAGGTCCGCATCTTCAGCCGGGACGAACTCAAGCAGGAGCTGATGCGTATCCGGCTTAATAACCCCAGGATAAAGTTCTATATCGGCGACGTGCGGGACCGGGACAGCGTGGATCAGGCCATGAATGGCGTGGACCTGGTGTTTCACGCGGCGGCCCTGAAGCAGGTGCCTTCCTGCGAGTTCTTCCCCATGCAGGCGGTGATGACGAACATCCTCGGCAGCAGTAACGTCGTCGAATCCGCGATCCGGCATAAGGCGGAAAGCGTGGTCTGTCTGGGCACGGACAAAGCGGTTTATCCGATAAACGCTATGGGTATGACCAAGGCCCTTATGGAAAAAGTCAGCCAGGCCGCCTGCCGCGGTCTGACCGAAAAGGACACGCGGATCTGCTGCGTGCGGTACGGGAACGTTATGTGCTCGCGCGGGTCGGTCATCCCGCTGTTCATCAGGCAGATAAAGGAGAAAAAGCCTATAACCGTGACCGACGCCGGCATGACCCGCTTTCTCCTGCCTCTTAACGAGGCGATAAAGCTCGTGCTTTTCGCTTTCTCGAACGCCAGGCAGGGCAATATCTTCATCAAGAAATCTCCCGCCTGCACCGTCGGGGATCTTGCGGCGGCCTTAAAGGAACTTTTCAATTCCGACGTGCCGGTCAAAAGCATCGGGATACGCCACGGCGAAAAGATCTACGAGACCCTCGCCACCATCGAGGAACTGCGCAGGGCCGACGACATGGGGGATTATTTCCGGGTGGCGATGGACGACCGCGACCTGAACTACAATAAGTATTTTACCGAAGGGGATAAAAAAGAGGCCCTGCTGTCGGATTACACCTCGCACAATACGCGCCGTCTGAATGTCAAAGAGGTCAAAGAGCTGCTGAGGAAACTGCCGGAAGTGGCGGCGGAACTGGGGTAGCGCGGGAATGACGGGAAAGACAAGGAGAATTTAGATGCCTTTAAAAGTAATGACCATTGTGGGGACGCGGCCGGAGATAATAAAGCTGAGCCGCGTCATGTACGAACTGGAGAAGCACGTGAAGCACGTTCTCGTCCACACCGGCCAGAATTACGATTACGAACTTAACGAAATATTTTTCAGGGAAATGGAGCTCCGCAAGCCGGATCATTTTCTGGATTCGGTCGGGGATACCCTGGCCCGGACCATCGGCAATATTATCGCCAGAGCCGACGAAGTGATGGAGAAAGAAAAGCCGGACGCCGTCCTGCTTTACGGCGACACCAACAGCTGCCTTTCGGTGATGCCGGCGAAACGGCGCAAGATCCCGGTTTTCCACATGGAGGCCGGCAACCGCTGTTTCGACCAGCGCGTGCCCGAGGAGCTTAACCGCAAGGTCGTGGATCATCTGAGCGATATAAACATGACCCTGACCGAGCACGCCCGCCGCTATCTTCTCAGCGAGGGACTGCGCCCCGAGACGGTCATAAAGACCGGCTCCCCGATGAAGGAAGTCCTGGCCCATTATATGCCCGCTATAGAGAAGTCAAAGGCTCTTTCGCGGCTTAAACTTCACGAAGGGAAATATTTTATTCTCAGCGCTCACAGGGAAGAGAACGTGGACAGCGAAGAGAATTTCAGGAATCTGCTTGATTCCATGAACGCCCTGGCGAAAAAATATAAATTCCCCGTCATCGTCTCCACCCACCCCAGAACCAGAAAACGTCTGGAAGAACTGAAACTTAAACATTTGGATTCACGGATAAGTTTCCTGAAGCCCCTCGGCTTTTACGACTATGTGAAGCTTCAGCAGAAAGCTTTTTGCGTGGTTTCGGACAGCGGCACTATAACCGAGGAATCCACCATCCTTAATGTCCCGGCCGTGACCGTGCGCCAGGCCCATGAGCGCCCGGAGGGGATGGACGAGGGGACGCTTATCATGTGCGGCCTTAAGACGGAAAGGGTTCTGGAGTCCGTGGAGATAGTCGTCAGGCAACATTCCGCGAAAAAGCGCCAGTTCCGCCTGGTGCCGGACTACGATACGGACAATGTTTCAAAGAAAGTCCTGCGCATCATCATGAGCTACACGGACTATATAAACCGCACCGTCTGGCATAAGCCGTCCTGAAGGACGACTTGCCATAAGCTTTAAGCCATAGGCCTGTCATCCCGGCAATCTGGCCGTTTGAGGGGCATAGCCCCTGATACGGCACCTACGCAGGTATTGTTAGCCGGGATCCACAAAAAAAGATTTATGGATTCCTGCTAACGGCATGCAGGAATGACAGATTGTGCGCCTACGGAAAACCCGGGTTTCTGCGTATGGCATATGGCGTACAGCTTATGGCAATAATTCTATGCCCCTTAAAATCCTGATCGTCAGCGAGCGCTTTTATCCCGAAGAGTTCATCATCAACGACCTCGCCTCCCAGTGGGCGGAGCGCGGCTTTGAAGTGGACGTCCTGACCCAGATCCCCAGCTACCCTTTCGGAAAGGTCTTCCAGGGCTATTCCAACCGCCTTTTCTCGGAAGAGTGCTGGAAAAAGATCCGCATACTGCGCTTTTTCACCGTTACAGGCTACCGGGAATCCCTGTTTTTTAAACTTCTGAATTATCTGAGTTTCGCGATCACGGGCAGCCTTGCGGCCCTGTGGATAGGCCGGAAATACGACCGGATCTTCGTATACAATACGGGCCCGCTGACCGCCGCCCTGCCCGCCGTATTTTTGCATAAGTTTTACAAGAAACACGTTACTATCTGGACCCAGGATATCTGGCCGGACATGGTTTACGCCTACGGGTTCAGGAAGACAAAAACGCTTTCGTTTTTCCTGGACAGGCTGGTGGCGTTCATTTACAGGAACTGCGACACGATCTTTATTTCGTGCGCCGGTTTCCGCAAAAGTATAGAGCCGTACGCTCCCGGCAGAACCATGCATCACTTCCCGAACTGGCCAACGGTCGCTCCCTCGGCCGGCGCCGCCGGAGGAGCTCTTAAACTTCCGGACGGTTTCAACTTTACTTTCGCCGGGAACATAGGTAAATTCCAGAATCTGGACAATATAATACGGGGATTCGCGCTGGCGGGCGCGTCAGGTTCCGGTCTGCGGTTGAATATCGTCGGGGACGGGTCGGAACTGGAACGGCTCAAGGAACTGGTGGAGGCGGAACATATCGGAGGAGTTGTGTTCTGGGGGCGGAAAAGCCAGTCCGAGATGCCCGCCTTTTTTAACGCCAGCGACGTTATGATAGTCTCGCTTAAAGACGCCCCGGTTTTTGAGCTTACCGTTCCGGCCAAATTCCAGGCCTATCTGGCTTTTTCAAAACCCATTTTCTGCGTCATGAACGGCGAAGTCCGCCGCATAGTTGAGGAATATAAGACCGGCCTCTGCGCCGCCCCCGGCGACCTGAACGGGATCCGGGATGGCTTCCTAAAATTCCATGGATTAAGGGATGGGGGGTTGAAGAGCTTCGCCGAAAACTCAAAAATCCTCCTTGAAACCGTCTACGACAGGGACAAGATCACGGCCGCCATGACGGACCTGGTCGTGGCGGGAAAATAGTATAATTGTGGGCGAGGTGGACGTTGAATGTTCATGTTCAGATGGCGGAGGCTGCTGCTTTTTCTCGGCGATATCGTCCTTTTTTACCTGTCGCTTGCGCTGGCCCTGACGGTCCGCCGGTGGGGGCTGCCCCCTTTTGAGTTTTTCGCGCAGCACGCCAGGATCTTTTCCCTGTTCATTCCCGTCTGGGCCGGCGTTTTTTATGTCGTGGGCTTTTACGACCTGCGGCGTATAAACAAACTGGTCAACCTGATCAACTATACCCTGCTGGCGTTCGCGGTCAACTTCGGCGCGGCGACGGCGTTCTTCTACATCTTTACCGTGCAGCTGGAGATAACGCCGAAGACCCACCTTCTGCTGACGCTGCTTTTTCTGCATGTTTTCGCCACGCTCTGCCGGCGCGTGTGGACCCGGTTCTTCCTTTTCAAGCTGCTGGCCCAGCGGGTGGCTTTCCTCGGCAGCAACCCGCTGGTAGAAGAAATAAAGCGCGATCTGGCCAGGAATCCGCACCTGGGATTCACGGTGGTTCCCCTGCCGGAGCCGGACGGACAGCGGAAAATGCGGGACGAATACTGGCTCCCGCGCGGCGGCAACGCCGGCGGCGAGTTCTCCGCGCGCGTGGATCTCCTGGTGGTGGACGCGGAGGACGCGGAGAAAAACCCGTTCCAGGAAAGCGCCGCGATCTCTTCCGCGGTGATGGAAGAGGTCCCTATTATCACGCATCTGGACTTTTATGAGGACCTTTACGACAAAATACCGCCGGAGCACGCCGCCAAGCCCAGTTGGCTTTTCAGCAATGTCCTCCACAAGCGCAACAGCTTTTATATCGTGATCAAGCGGGGGCTGGATGTGCTGGCGGCGGCGCTTGGGTTGCTGGTTCTGGCGCCGTTCCTGGCGGCGGCCTATCTGGCGCTGAAGGTTTTGGATGGCTGGGACAAGCCGGTCTTTTTCTTTCAGAAAAGGGTGGGGTACCTGGGCAGGAAATTCATAATCTGGAAGCTCAGGACCATGGTGCCCGGGGCCGACAAGGCCGGGCCGCTTTACCAGGCTTCGGACGGGGACGGCAGGATAACCGGCGTAGGCCGGCTTTTGAGGCTGACCCGCTTCGACGAGATCCCGCAGCTGTGGAACGTGCTGAAAGGGGACATGTCGCTGGTGGGGCCGCGGCCTGAGTGGACGAAAGAGGTGCGTATCCTGGAGAGGAGCATTCCGCATTATCATCTGCGCCATCTGGTGAAGCCCGGCATGAGCGGCTGGGCCCAGATAAATTTCCGCGCCACCGCCAGCGCGCGGGATTCCATCGAGAAACTGCACTTCGATCTTTATTACGTCAAGAATATGACGCTGGCGCTGGATATAGGCATCCTGCTGAGGACCGTCCGCCGCGTCTTCCAGCGGGACGAGTCCTTCGCCGCCTGAACGGGGTCAGGTCCGGATCTGACCCCGACCCGCAACCCGACAGTACGCTGACGGGGTCGTGTGGTAGACTATTTTCAAGAAATAGATAACGTCGGTATCATAAGGAGGAGTTTATGGCAAACCTGAACAGGGTCATGCTTATCGGTCGTCTGACCCGCGACCCCGAGGTCAAGGAATTCAGCAACGGCGGCAAGGTCGCCAATATCGGTTTTGCGGTCAATAATCGCCGCAAGAACCAGCAAAGCGGGCAGTGGGAGGACGTGCCGGTGTGGGTGGACCTGAAAGCGTTCAACCGCGACTCCGGGCGGAAGCTGGCCGATCTGGCCGAGAAGAGTCTGCGCAAAGGCCATCAGGTCTATGTCGAGGGGCATCTTGTCCTGGAAGAGTGGACCGGGAAAGAGGACGGCAGGAAGCAGTCCAAGATGGTGGTCTACGTGGACGAAATTGAATTCCTGGAAAAGCGCGAGGGCGGGGCGGCCGGCGTTCCGGAGACGGCGGCGCGCTCTTCGGCCAAGGCGTCGAAGACCGGCGGGGACGGGATAGAGGATGTCCCGTTCTGAATCCGGCCGGGAGCCGGTTATAAAGTCGATAGTTCGACAGCGTTGTGTGGGACGGGAATTCTGGGCGGACCGCTAATTTGTTATAATACTTATGACAGATTCGGTCGCGTCTTGGAGTTTGCGGTGTTCAGTAGAGACGAAACATAACTTCCAGGAGGAAAAACATGGCAACTAAGATAGGTATAAACGGTTTCGGCAGGATAGGACGCCTTGTGGCGCGGGCTATTCTTGAAAGCCCGGAGAAAGACCTTGAACTTGTGGCTATCAACGATCTTACGGACGCGAAAACCAACGCCCACCTTTTGAAATATGATTCGATCCACGGCCAGCTCCACGGAGAAGTGAAGGCTGTCGGGGAAGAACAGATAACCGCCTGCGGCAAAACCATAAAAGTCCTGAAGAAGAAAGACCCCGCCGAACTGCCCTGGAAAGAGCTGGGCGTCGAGATAGTGGTGGACGCCACCGGCCTTTTTACCGTCAAGAAAGACGGCGTGAACAAGAAAGGCAAGGAAGTGAGGGGCGCCGAGAACCATATCACCAAGGGGGGAGCCAAAAAAGTCATCATTTCCGCTCCAGCCGAAGGCGAGGATCTTACCGTGGTCATGGGGGTCAATGAAAACAAATACGACCCAAAAAACCACCACGTGCTGTCCAACGCCTCCTGCACCACCAACTGCCTCGCGCCTTTCGCCAAGGTAGTGAACGACAAATGGGGTATTGAAAAGGGCCTGATGACCACCATTCACGCCTACACCAACGACCAGAAAGTGCACGATATGGCCCATTCCGACCTGCGCCGCGCCCGCGCCGCCGCGCTGTCCATGATCCCGACTTCCACCGGCGCCGCCAAGGCCATAGCTCTGGTCATACCGGAGCTTAAGGGCAAAATGGACGGTTTCGCCATCCGCGTTCCGACCCCGAACGTGTCGGTCGTGGATCTGACGGTACTGCTGGCCAAGCCCGCCACGGCCGAAGAGATCAACGCCGCCATCAAGGCCGCCGCGGAAGGCCCGCTCAAGGGCATCCTGGGTTACAGCGACGAGCCGCTGGTTTCAATAGACTTTAACCACTGCGCCCTGAGTTCCATAGTGGACGGGAAGAGTACCAAGGTCATCGGCGGGAACTTTGTGAAGATCCTGGCCTGGTACGACAATGAATGGGGCTATTCCAACCGCATCCTGGATCTGGCGCGGTACATGGTTAAAAAAGGACTGTAGGGAGTTTCGAAAGTTAGGGAGTTTGGAGAGCTGGACTTGGGCCGGAGATTTGCCTGGGTGTCGGGTTTTGTGCGGCGTTCCGGCGCGCGAACCCTAAGACGCCCGGCTTGGTGTGTTGGAGGGTGATGATCATGGCGAAAAAAAGAGTTTTGATAATGGGCGCGGCGGGAAGGGACTTCCACAATTTCAACGTTTGCTACCGCGACAACGCGGACTACGAGGTTGTGGCTTTTACCGCTTACCAGATACCCAATATCGCCGGGCGCAAGTATCCGGCGGAGCTGGCCGGCGGGCTTTATCCGAACGGCATAGCCATTTATGAGGAAAAAGAGCTGCAGGATCTGATCAAAAAACTTAAGGTGGACGAAGTTGTGTTCGCCTATTCGGACGTGTCGTTCAATACCGTCATGACCAAAGGTTCCATGGCCCTGGCCTGCGGCGCGGACTTTACGATGCTTTCCGGCGAACACACCTACATCAAGTCCAAAAAGCCCGTTATCGCCGTCTGCGCCGTGCGCACCGGCTGCGGCAAAAGCCAGACCACTCGCTTTATAGCCTCGCTGCTCAAGAGCATGGGCAAAAAAGTGGTGGCCATACGCCACCCCATGCCTTACGGCGATCTGGTGGCGCAGACCTGCCAGCGCTTCGCTTCCCTCGAAGACCTTAAGAAGCACAAGTGCACCATCGAGGAGATGGAAGAGTATGAGCCGCATATAGCCGCCGGCGTCATAGTTTACGCCGGAGTGGACTACGGCAGGATCCTAGCCGAAGCGGAAAAAGAAGCCGACGTCATTCTGTGGGACGGCGGCAATAACGATCTGCCTTTTTACAAGCCGGATCTGCATATCGTGGTTACCGACCCCCTGCGCCCCGGCCACGAGGGGATCTATCATCCAGGCGCCGCCAATCTGCGCATGGCCGACGTCGTCATCATCAACAAAGTGGACACCGCCGAGCCGGACGCCGTCGAGGACGTCAAGGACAACGTAAAGCTGATGAATCCGAAAGCGAAGATCATCGAGGCCGAATCGCCGGTCGCCATAGAGGGCGAAAACGGCAGGGTGAAGAACAAGAAAGTGCTGGTGGTGGAGGACGGCCCCACGCTTACGCATGGCGAGATGGATTACGGAGCCGCGTACGTGGCCGCCAAACAGTACGGCGCGAAAGAGATCGTGGATCCGAGGCCTTACGCCATAGGCACCATCAAAAAAGTTTACGAGAACTTCAAGCAGCTTGAGGACATTCTGCCGGCCATGGGTTACGGCGACGAGCAGATGAAAGAGCTGAAAGACACCATCAATGCCGTGCCGGCCGATCTGGTGCTGGTGGGCACGCCCATAGACCTGGCCGAGCACCTTCATTTCAACAAGCCCTCGCTGCGGGTCACCTACGCGCTGAAAGAAAGGACCGCGCCGGGCCTGAAAGAGATACTGACGAAACTGTTGAAGAAATAAAACGGGAGACTGAAATGACCACAGAAAACAAAACCATGCTCAGACTGGCCAAGGTTCAGGACTCGCATTTGAAAGACAAGAGCGTCGTAGTCAGGGTGGACTATAACGTTCCCATGAAAGACGGCGTGATCAAGGACGACACCCGCATCCGCGAAACGCTCAAGACCGTGAAATATTTGCTGGACGCCAACTGTAAAGTGGTTCTTATGGCGCATCTTGGGCGGCCCAAGGGGAAAGCGGATCCCAAGTATACCCTCGCCCCCGTGGCGCCGCATCTGGAAAAACTGGCGGGCGTAAAAGTCCATTTTGCGTCCGACTGCGTGGGCCCGGAGGCCGCCAAGGCGGTAAAAGCCGCCAAGAACGGCGAGATCGTGCTACTGGAAAATTTGCGCTACCACGCGGAAGAGGAGAAGAACGACGAGGCTTTCGCCAGGGGCCTCGCCGCGCACGGCGAATTTTTCGTGCAGGAAGCTTTCGGCGCGCTGCACCGCGCCCATTCGTCCACTGCCGCGATAGCCAAATTCCTGCCCGGCGCCATAGGGTTCCTGGTGCAGAAAGAACTGGAATATCTGGACAAGGCCATGGTCAGTCCCGTGCGGCCGTTCGTCGCCATAATCGGCGGCGCCAAGGTTTCCGATAAGATCGACGTGCTTTACAGTCTGATAGACAAGGTGGACACCGTTATTATAGGCGGAGGCATGGCCTACACTTTCCTGGCCGCCCAGCAGACCAATATCGGGAAATCGCTGCTGGAGGCGGACAAAGTGGAAGAAGCGCGGAAGATCATCATGAAAGCTTTCAAGAAGAACGTGGAGATGCTTCTGCCCGCCGATCATGTAGTGGTGAAAGAAATAAAGCCCGACGCGGCGAAAGAAGTGACCCAGTCCATGGCCATCGGCGACGGCTGGATAGGCGTGGACATCGGCCCCAGGACAGAGATGCTGTTCGTGGATAAGATAAAAGCCGCCAAGACCGTTTTCTGGAACGGGCCCGTGGGTATTTTCGAAACCCCGGCTTTCGCCGGCGGCTCAATAGCCGTGGCCAAGGCTATGGCGGAAGCTACACGGAACGGCGCCACGACCATACTCGGCGGCGGCGATACGCTGTCGGTGCTGAAGACCGCGGGCGTGAAAACCGCGCAGATTTCGCATTGCTCCACCGGCGGAGGCGCGAGCCTTGAATTTATAGAAGGCAAGATGCTGCCCGGCCTGGTGGCGCTGTCGCAGAAATAACAACAGTGGTGAGTGGGCAGTAAGCAGTAACTGACCACCGACTACTGTACACTGACTACTGTATTTTAAATTGGAGGAATAAGAAATGTACCATTTTATGATAGCGATCCATGTGATGACGGCGTTCGCGCTTATCATCGCGATAGTGCTGTTTCAGACCAGCAAGGGCTCGGCCCTGTCCATGTTCGGGGGGGGAGGGGACGCTCTTTTTAACGCCGCCAGCGGCACTTCTTTCATAAAGAAGTTCACCGCCGGGGCCGCGATAGTTTTCGCGGTCACTTCGCTGCTGCTGACCGTGATGTCCTCCGGTAACAGGATGCGTTCGGTCGTCCAGCAGTACCCGCTGGGCGCTCCGCCCCAGGCCGCCCCGGCCCAGCCGGCTCCGGCGCAGCAGCCCGCCGCGCCCGCTCCCGTGAAAAAAGGCAAATAACCGGTTTAGAATAAAAAAACGGTGATTAAGGATCTTTCCTCATCACCGTTTTTTATTTCATCACCTTGTTTTCGAAAGTGCGGGCTATGTCCATGAGGTCTTCCGGCGTTTTGGCCGAGAAGAGACGCTTGCGGAGAGTGAGATTGGAGATGAGGCCGGAGAGGTGGGAAAGGAGGTTCAACTGCGAGGTGGGGTCGTTGAACGGAGTGAGGATGAGGAAAATGACTTTGACGGGCTGGTTGTCGGGCGCGGGGAAATCGATACCTTTCCGGCTCATGCCTACGACTATCAGGGGCGAGGCCAGTTCCGGAAGCCTGGCGTGGGGGAAAGCGGTCTGATGGCCGAGGGCGGTGGAGAAATTCATTTCTCTTTTCATTACGGCTTTAAGCGTCAGTTCTTTGTCGAAGACGGGCCTGGCAGCGTGAAGGCTGTCCAGCATTTCCCGGATGGCCTCCGCCCGGCCGGCCGCTTTCAGTTCCGGGAGGAAAGCCTTTCCGACCAGAACCCGGCTGAGCGTCAGCGTGGGTAGCGGCTCGAATTCATCGCGTATCTCCCCGGTCAGTTCCTCCACTATATCTTCCATGGTCAGCAGGCCCGAAACTGCGCCCTGCTGGTTTTTTACCAGAGCCAGTTGGACGCGCCTTTCCTGGAACTCCCTCAGCGCTTTCTCCACGGTTATATTTTCGGAGATGAAATGAAGCGGCCGTTTTAATTTGAGGAGTTCGGGGTTCCCGCAGCGTCCGGAGGAGTCCAGGAAATCCAGGGCCAGATCCTTGAAATGGACGAAGTATGCGGCGTTCTCCAGGCCGGCGTCGGTCAGCGGGTAGCGCGAATACTTTTTATCCTTGATGACGGCCAGGTTCTCGCCCCAGGGGCGGGAGAGGGAGATGTAGGCTATGGAATTTCTGGGGGTCATGACCTCTTTTACTCCGGTCTTGCCGAAATCAAAAAGGTGTTCGAACATCATCAGCCTGCCCAGGGAGAGCCTGCCGTGTTCCTGCGACTGGCCCAGGATCATGCGCAACTCCTCGTCGGAGTGCAGCATCTCCTTTTCACTAGGTTTGATCCGCAGCAGCTTGAGAACGGAGTTCGCGGTTTCGTTAAGCAGCCACATGGGCGCGAACATGATCGTGTGAAAAATCTTGAAAGGAACGGCCACGAAAAGCGCTGAAGTTTCCGGCAGACGTATGGCCATATTCTTGGGAACCAGTTCGCCGAGCACGACATGCGAGCAGGTTATTAAGATAAAGGCCGCGGCCAGGGCCGCGCTATGGGAGAATGCGCTGGAAAACGGCGCGTTGAAATAGTCGAATACGGGCTTTATGAGATGGGCGAGGGCGGGCTCTCCGACCCAGCCCAGGCCGAGGCTGGCTATAGTAATGCCCAGTTGGGCGGTGGACAGATAGGCCTCTAGCTGGCTGACCTGCTCTTTTGCCACCGCCGCGACGGCATTCCCCTTGGCGGCAAGTTCTTCAAGGCGCGTAAAACGGACTTTTACGACGGCGAATTCAGCGAGAACAAAAAAGGCGTTCAAAAACAGAAAAAAAACGGCGGCTAATATGGCGATAAGGTCCAGCATGCGGATATTCTACCATTTTGCCTTTCGGCCTGGATATTTACTACAATTGGATAATCGCCCCGCACATCCAGTGCGGGATGCAACACGCGAAGCGTGTGTTGCAGGTCAGTGTGCGACAGACGGAGAATCTGATTCCACAGTATTCAGGAGATTCCCGCATCGGGGGGTTCAGTGCAGCGACTGAGCCTTGTGGCGAAGGAAGCAAACGCGGAAGGGGGGCAGCGCCCCCCTCCGGGAGCACCGGCCCGAGTTCCTCTAGAGGGCCGGCGGTAATCCGCCCCGCGCATTCAGCGCGGGATGCAACACGCGAAGCGTGTGTTGCAGGTCAGTGTGCGACAGGAGCGCGGGTGGCGAAACTGGTAGACGCGCACGTTTGAGGGGCGTGTGCCTAACGGCTTGGGGGTTCAAATCCCCCCCCGCGCAAATTTTTTGTTTATGAACTTCCCGGCCGGCCTGGTAAAGCGGATAGTTGAAAAGACCGGCACCCCGGTCTATATTTATTCCGCGCAAAAGATCCTGGATAATCTGGGGGCGTATAAAAAACAGTTCGCCTCTCTCCAACCTCTGTTCTGCTATGCCATGAAGGCCAATTCCAACGGCGCCGTGGCCCGGCTGCTGGCCCGGAACGGCGCTGGCGCGGACGTGGTCAGCGGGGGGGAATTATACCGGGCGCTGCGGGCCGGTTTCGATCCGCGGAAAATAATATTTTCAGGAGTGGGGAAGACGGCCGAAGAGCTCGCTTACGCTCTGCGTTCCGGCATTTTATTCATAAACGTGGAGTCGTTCGAGGAACTGGAGGCGCTTGAGCGCGCCGCGGCCGGGCTGAAGCTCAAGGCCCCGGTTTCGGTCAGGATAAATCCGGATGTGGATCCTCATACCCATAAATTCATTACCACGGGAAAGATCGGGAGCAAGTTCGGCGTGGCGTTCAAAGAGGCGGGACGGCTTTATTCTTTCGCCAAGGCCTCGCGCCACCTGGAGCCCGTAGGCCTCCATTTCCACCTCGGTTCGCAGATAGATTCTCCTGAACCGTACGCGAAAGCGCTCGCGGCCGCCGCTAACTTTATCCGCCGGCTTGAGAAAGACGGCGTAAAGCTGAAGTATCTGGATATCGGCGGCGGCTGGGGGGTAAAGGAAGGATCCGAGATGCTGCCGCCCGGCATCCTGGCGCGGACGGTAGGGCCCGCGGTCAAAGAACTGGGCCTTGCGCTCATTCTGGAACCGGGCCGCAGCCTGGTCGCGGCCGCCGGCGCGCTGGCCGTGCGGACACTTTACAGGAAGAAAAGCGGGCCGAAAAACTATGTTATAACCGATGGCGCCATGAATGATCTTATACGGCCGGCCTTTTACGGCGCCAGGCATCCGGTAATACCGCTGGTCAGGAGGCGCGGCAAGTCCGTCCGTTTCGATATAGCCGGGCCGGTGTGCGAAAGCGGGGATTTTCTGGCCCAGGATGTCGGCCTGCCCGTTCCTTTGCGGGGCGATATTCTGCTGGTCCTGTCGGCGGGGGCCTATGGATTTTCTATGAGTTCGCAGTACAATTCCCGGCCGAGGGCGGCCGAGGTTCTTATAACCGGCAAGAATTCCTGGCGCGTAGTAAGGAAGCGCGAAACCTACAAAGACCTGGTCGCCGGGGAAATAAACGTCTAAATTCCCCGATCCTCCGCTAACAAGCCTGCGTCATTGATGAAAAGATTTCACCCATTGGGTGAAAGTGGAAAATGACGGCGGGCTGCTGGTTCGGGGGCCTGTCAGCCATGGGGCCCATCGGGCCGAAAGGGGCCCGGCGACTGACCTATGGGCGTGCCGCAACAGGGCCTATGGCCAACAGGCGGCCTTCGCGCCGGTTCCCCTTTCGGTCCGATCCAACCCATGGCTGCCACCCCTCCAGTTTATACCCCGCCGCCATCCTCCTAAATACAGCCTTAAAAACGAACCTATATTTGCCCACGAGGCATCCACACTGCAAGATGGTTGCCAATGAAGAGATGATAATTTTAAGGGGGGCCGTGGAAGTCTGGAAAAGCACCGGTGATTTTGTAAAACTTACTGATTCCTATACTGGGCGGGTAATTCAAGTATTAATTTGGGCGGGGTCAATATATTGTATTTTCAAATTGGAATGCCGAGCGACCATCAAGTGTGTAAATTTTACTAAGGGGTGACGATGGACAGCCTTTTTGTCCCGCAGGCCGCCGAGGGAAGCATAAAAGGCTGTCCATCGGCAGGCCCCCGGTTTTACTATCCTGCGGTTCGTTAACCCAAAGCTGCTAGGATTACCGCTTATCGGAGGATTTGGATAAATTTATTCGGCGGACTGGAGCAGTTGGCGGAGGGACGGGCGGTTCATTGGGGGGATGGCAACTGAGAGGGGGAGCACCGGGCCGGGTAGGGGGGCGGCGGGGGCGAAGATCAGGCTTTTCAGTTCCGGCATCAGGGCGTGGAGTTCGTCCCCGGGGCAATCGGTATTGCCGATGTCCCGGTGGGCGTAAAAACTGCTTATGTCGATATTGTAGGCGGTTTTGAGATATTTTCCCATTTCGACAAAAGTGTAGAGAGTTTCTTTCGTGGGCTTCTGGCTGACCGGGGGATGATAGTTGCCCATGACGGAGATGCCGATATTTCCGTCGTTCCGGCCTCTCACGTGCGCGCCCACCACATTCACCGGCCGGCCCTCAAAAATATCTCCCTGGGGATCTATGACAAAATGGTAGCCGAGGTCTATCCAGCCGCGGCCGTTCTGGTGATAGTCCTGCAGGAACTGCATTTCCCGGACGGCTTCGTCGTAGTTCTTAGGATAATGTCCAGCGGTGTTGTGGAGCGTGAATATTTTCGGGGCGTGAGGGGTATAAGGCTCGCTTGGGGGCGCGGCCTGCCAGGCGCCGCGCCTGACGACGGTAAATGGCATTTCCGCGGGCAGATAGAATCCGGGGTCGGGCTTGTAGGCCGCGGGCGCCGGGGCCGAAATAATTTCCTTTACTAAGGTCTCGCGGAAAGCCTCCGCGCCGTAGATGGTGAACGTGTGGCGCAGGGAAACGCCGGCGTTGAGAAGAGCGAGTTTTACCGGCTCCCCGGTCCGGCGTCCCATTTTGTATTTGGCCCAGAATCTGCCGCCCGGAAACCGGTGAATGGCGGTTTTGTCATAGGTTTTGAAAGCCGCGCCGTTCTTTATTCTGACCTGGAGCTGCACGCCGGGATCCGGCATCTCGCCCTGGATCAGGATCGTGTCGTAATCCTGAGAGGGGATTTCGCTGAACGGCGTTTCATACAGTACGGCGCCGGGCGCGGTTTCGGGGGAGACGGAAATTTCCAGGGGATACGCGGCGCTCCCGAAGATGAGCGAGTTGTCCCCGCTCCCGGCGGCCGCGCCGGCCGCCGCCAGGAAAATAATCAAAGCCGCGAACTTGAACGATCTCATAAGCATATTAAATTATAGGACAAAGACGCTGTCGTTTAAAGGGCAAAAGGCCCGGCGGCGCGTAGGCCGTAAGGGACGGGGCCGGGCTGGAGGGGCCGCTATTTTTTGGCGGCCGCTGTTTTTTCCCTGAACCTGAGAATAGAGACGAAAATGACCAGGAAATCCAGCAGGGCGGTCTTCAGGCCCGCGGCGCCGTCCAGGAAACCGAGTTTCAGCAGGTAGGCTGAGATGAAGCGTGTGAAAGGCCGCGTGAAGATGAACCTCGGATCCCTGCCGCTTCTGATATAGTTCTCGGAAAGGGCTTCGGCGTAGAAGCCCAGTTTGCGCGGAATATCCAGGGCGGAGCGGTAGGGATAATGGAGCAGGGGATTAAGCAGCAGCCCCGTAGCGCCCGCCGCCTCCAGCTTTTCATGCACGGGGAGGGGGAGGAACTTGGCTTTGCCCTTGCGGAAAAGGCGGAGCTGGGTGTCGGGATATTTGCCCCCGTGCCGGAGCCAGCGTCCGAAGTAGAAATTCTTTCTGGGCATTTCATAGGCGTCGTTCCTCTCCGACGCCGCGCTGCCGAGGATTTCATCCCTGAGCGCGGGGGAGATCTCCTCGTCCGCGTCAAGAATAAAGATCCAGTCTCCTGAGGCCTGATCCGCCGCAAACTGCTTGTTGATGTATACGGCGAGGCTGTTTTCCCGGCTGAAAAGACGGACTTTCGGATGGGCCGCGGCCAGGGCCGCGGTGCGGTCGGTGGAGCCGCAGTCCACGAAAATTATCTCGTCGGCCCAGGCCGCGCTTTCCAGCGCCCGGGAGGCCGTGTCTTCCTCGTTGTGGGCTATAATGGCGATGGAAATGCGGGGATTCATAAGGAACTCCTGTCGGGAGAAACGGAATTAGTAGAGGCCGCCAGGGCCATGAAGACCGCGAAAGAAGTGTGGATATGCTGGAACGAGATCTCGGTCAGGTTCATGATGAAATAAGGCGGCAGTATCGTCAGCGCCCAGAGAGTGTAGGCGTTCCGCTCCGCGCGGAAGTTTCTCATGGCCAGCGCAAGCATGGCGCCGAAAAGAGTTAAAAGGGCCGCCAGGCCTATGAGGCCGCGTTCCGCCATATGGTGCAGATACAGGTTATGGATGCTGCCCCAGGTTTCCTGGTAGGCTATCGGGGCGGGATGGTATCGTTTGAAAGCGCTTTTAACGTTGGCCGGGCCCACGCCCAGGATGGGGCGGTCACTGAACATTCTGAAGCCCAGCCGCCAGAGTTCCAGGCGGATGTTTATGCCGACGGAAGAATCGCCGTAATTTACCGCTCCGGCGGGCTGAACGCCGGGCGTCCCGGTAAGCCTGTCCCTGAAAGCCGGGTTCAGCAGGGAGATGAAACCGCCGATGAGCAGAAAAGCCAGGCTCCACCTGGCGACTTTTTTACGGGAAGGGATGCCGAACCAGAACATCAGGCCCACCATTACCGCGAAGCCGAGGTAGGGGCCGCGCGACTGGCTCAGAACGATGGCCGAGAAGATGAGCACCAGCGCCGGAACGTGGGTTTTCCAGATAGCGCGCGTTTCCGTATCTCCGGAGGCGAGAAGGCGGCTGAAAACGAAAGTGGCCGCTATGACCATGATCTCTCCGAAACGGACCGGGTTCGAGAACGCTCCGGCCCGCAGATCGAAATTGCCGTTAATGTGAAAGCCCCAGAGCGCCTCCGCGATGCCGGCGGCGGCCACGAACGCGGCGCCCGCCGCGTAGAACCTGGACATTACCGCCAGACCGTCCTTTTTAAGGCCGGCAAAAAGTACCGCGAAGCAGGCGTACTTTATAAGATCCGAAGGCAGATAGCGCAGGGCCTTCCCCGTGTCCAGCGCGAATAGCGCCGATAAGAGCCCGGCCGCCAGATAGAACATCCAGGGCCGGAAGAGGGGCTGTCCTTTTATCCGCGCGAACAGCGAAAGCGGATCGTTTTCCCTGTAATACCCTAAGACCAGGACGCCGGCGAGCAGGAGCATGGACGCTTCCGCCAGGGTCACGGAACAAAGTATGCTGAAAGCGAAAAGCGCGATAGCAAAAGTTTTGACTTTATTTGTATTTTCCGAAGCCCGTTCTAAATTTATCATAAGTTCCCGCTGCTCACTGAGCACTGTTCACTGCTTTTCTGAATGCCGTTTCCGTCCGTTCCGCGAAAGCGGCGGGGCTGAAATCCCTGAGGATTTTTGCTCTGCCGTCGGCGCCGGCCGCCAGCCTCTTTTCAGGCGATTCCAGCAGGGCCAGAATCTTTTCGGCCAGCATGGCGGGGTCTTGGGGCGGAACCAGCCACTCCGCCGCCGCGAATTCCGGCAGGCCGCCTACGGAGGACGCCACCAGCGGTTTTCCCGACGCGAGCCATTCAAGCGCCGCGCGCGAAACGGCTTCGCTGGATAAAGAAGTTATCGCGCCTATATCGCAGGAGCGGATAAAGGCGAACTTGTCCGGCACATGGCCGAGGTATTTCACCTTGCCGGCTATGCCCAGTTTTTTGGCCAGGGTTTCAAGCGCCGCGTATTTTACGTTTTCTTCCCTGCCGGCTATGAGAAATTCCGTGTCAGGGGCTTTTTTGAGGATCAGCGCGGCGGCGGCTATGAAGCAGGTATGGCCTTTGACGGGATCCAGTCTGCCGAGAATGCCGACGGTGAGCGGCTTGTGGCTTGTGGCTCGTGGTTGGTCAGGCGGGGGGATAATCCCCTGGTAAATCACTTCTATCTGATCGTCGTTTACGCCGGCGATGGTGCACATTTTCTTTATATGTCCGGAGCCGGCGATCACCAGCGCGGCTTTGCCAAGCGCGAAGCCGTTACGGGGCCGCCTGGCGTCCGCCTTGGTGCGGATCAGCGCGAAAGGCCTGGAACTTATGAGGGACAGAAGCCGGGCCATGGATTGGGCTTTGCCGGTGTGGGTGTTGACTACGTCTATGCTTTCGGTTTCTACGAGTTTTTTCAGCCGCAGCAGCGCTCCCAGGAGCAGATAATTATTGCGGGAAGGGATCAGGGTCAGAGGGAAACCGTTAGTCCGCGCGAAAGCGGCGGCGGCGCTGTTTTCCGGAGCGGCGAAAAAGACGCCGTGCCCCCGCCCCGCCAGGGCGGCGCTCTGGTCGAAAGCGTAAGCGGCCAGAGCGCTATGCCAGGGAATATCTATGATGTTTAAAATTTTCAAGTTCCTGCTCATATATTTTAAGGATCGATTCGGCCATTCTGGGACTGGAGAAGTCCGATCCTCGCCGGCGGCCCTCTTCGGCCAGGCGGCGTTTTAAGGACGGATTCTCAAGCAATTCTATCTGGGCCGCGGCCAGTCCCGCCGGATCTTTTATCTCCGCCAGGAGGCCGTTGACTCGGTCTTCGATGACGTCGGTTATCCCGCCGGCCCTGGTGGCCGCTATCGGGACGCGGGAGTTCATGGCTTCTATGAGGACGCTGCCCATGCCTTCTTCGGACGAGGGCAGTACGAAGATATCCAGCGCGGAGAGCAGTTCGTAGGAATCGCCGTAGTGGCCCAGCAGGTGGAATTTTCCGGCAAGATCGAGGGTTTCGGCCAGACGCCGCACTTTTTCGGCCAGGCAGCCCGCGCCGGCCAGCAGGAAGCGGGCTTCGGGATGTTTTTCCGCCACCAGCGCCGCCGCCTTGACGAAATTCTCCGGATCCTTGTGGGGAACCAGGGCTATAAGCGAACCTATCCACGGGGCCCCGGCGGGGATGCCGAACCTTCCGGCTATGGTCCGCCGCGCGGCTTCCCTGTATTTTTCAAAATCCCCGTTCTTCCAGGGAATCTCGTCAAGATCCGCGGTGCTGTTGACTACGGCGACCTTGCTTTCCGGCAGGCCCAGCGAGAGCATGATCTTTTTTACGGGGTTGGAAATGGCGATCACGCGGTGGGCTGTTCCGTATTTTAATCTGGAGGAGAATCCCCCGCCGGGGACGAAATCCACGCGGCGGTGGGCGATGCGCACGCACGGCGTATTCAGGGACGCAAGATAGGAAACCGCCGCGGTATGAGAGGTGTGGGAGTGCAGGATGGGCCGGCCGCGATGCGCGCCGGCGGCGGCTATGGTTCCGACCCTGCCGCTCAGCAGCAGCGCCGAAACGGGATCCCATTCAAAAAAATAAGGCAGGGTCGTCACGCTGAAGCCTTTTTTCCGCGCGGCGAGGAAGAGGGGGGAATTTTTCCGGCACACGATATGGTTCAGGTGGCCCAGCTTGTTGAGTTCTTTTACCAGGTACAGGAGCTGGCGCTGTCCGCCGCGCAGTTCTTTCCCGTCGTCAAGATGGAAGATCAGCAGTTTGTCAGGTTCCATAGCTCGTAAACAAAGAAGCCCCGATAACGGGGCTTGCTCTAAAATCTGGTGGACGTGACAGGGATCGAACCTGCGACCTCCTGCATGCCATGCAGGCGCTCTCCCAACTGAGCTACACGCCCCTTGAAACATCGCGATTACTGCACCCATATTCTACAACAAAAAATCCGGGTTTTCAAGCCCTATTTTTCGCGCAATTTTAAATCTTTCAGGGGCTTTTTCTGGCTTCTTCGCCGGATTATTTTGTAAAATTTCGTATCGATATCGTGCGTCTCGTCTAAGGAGCGTGTAATGAAAATCAGATCTTTTAACGTCATGCCCAATCTGCCGGAGAACCTTAAGGCCCTGGAAGAGCTGTCCACCAATATGTGGTTCACCTGGAACTGGGATGCCATTATGATGTTCGTGGGGATAGACGAAGATCTCTGGCACCGCTCCCACCGCAATCCGAAGTGGATGCTGGGCACGGTGTCTCCCGAGAGGCTGGACGCGCTCAGCCGGGACGGGGCTTTCCTCGGCCGCGTCCAGGAGATCAAGAACAAATACGAAGCCTACATGCGCTACCAGGACACCTGGTTCAACAAAACTCATGATCAGCAGGAGAACGACATGCTGGTCGCGTACTTCTCCATGGAGTACGGGATAGGAGAAGGCCTGCCCATCTATTCCGGCGGCCTCGGCATGCTGTCCGGCGACCATTTAAAATCGGCCTCTGACCTCGGAGTGCCGCTGGTGGGAGTGGGGCTGCTTTACCGCAAGGGCTATGTTCAGCAGGTTCTGAACCGGGACAACTGGCAGGTGGAACGGTATCCCGAGAACGACTGGTACAATATGCCGGTGGAGATAGTTAAGGCCGCGGGCGGCGGGCCCCTGCGGATAGAGGTGCAGCTCGACGGCGAGACCGTGAAAGTCGGGATCTGGAAAGCGCCGGTGGGCCGCAACTCGCTCATTTTGCTGGACACAAACCTTCCGGAGAATTCGCCACAGTCCCGGGCCATTACGGAACAGCTTTATGGCGGCGACCGGGAAAACCGCATACGCCAGGAGATAGTTCTGGGTGTGGGCGGCGCGCGCGCGCTTGAGGCCATGGGGCTGAAACCCACTGTTTACCACGTCAACGAGGGACATTCCGCGTTCCTGCTGTTCGAGCGTATACGCCACCTGATGGCGGACAGGAAGCTCTCTTTCAAAGAGGCCAGGGAGGCCGTCTGGGCGTCCTCGGCTTTCACCACCCATACGCCTGTCATGGCGGGAAACGAGTATTTCGATTTTGAACTGGTGCGCAAATACATGGAGCCCTACTGCAGGCAGATGGGGCTTACCATGGCGGAGTTCCTGGAGATAGGAAAAGAAGAGCCTACCTCTATGGGGTTCTGCATGACGGTCGTGGCCCTGCGGTTGTGCGCTTTCCTGAACGCCGTCAGCCTCCTGCACCGGGACACTTCCCGTGATATGTGGCATAAGATCTGGCCGCAGCTTCCGCGCTACGAGATCCCAATCGAGGGCATAACCAACGGCGTGCATATCAGTTCCTGGATCAGCCAGGAACAGCAGAAACTTTACCGTAAATATCTCTCCGGGGACAGGCAGTGCGTGGATAACGGCCCGGACAGCTGTGATTGGAGCAAGATGGCGGAGGTGGATGACCGGGAGCTCTGGGAAACCCACTTAATAAGGAAGCAAAAACTGGTAAAGCTGGTGCGCGACCGGCTTAAGAGGCAGTGCCAGCGGATGGGATCCGACCATACCGTGCTGGAAGAGGCCGGGCAGGTCCTCAACCCGGAGTATCTCACCATCGGTTTCGCGCGGCGCTTCGCCACTTACAAGCGCGCCACGCTTTTTATGCGCAATATCGAGCGCCTGCTTGAGGTCGTGACCAGCGAGAAGCTGCCGGTGCAGTTCGTGGTGGCCGGGAAGGCCCACCAGGCCGACACCCACGGCAAGGAGTATATCAAGGCGGTGGCCCGTCTCAGCATGGACAAGCGGTTCAAGAACCGCATCATTTTCGTAGAGGACTACAATATGAACGTGGCCCGCTACATGGTGCAGGGCGTAGACGTCTGGCTTAATAACCCCATAAGGCCCCTTGAAGCCTCCGGTACCAGCGGAATGAAAGCCGCCGCGAACGGCGTGCTGAATCTGTCGGTGCTGGACGGCTGGTGGGCGGAGGGGTATTCCCGGGACGTGGGCTGGTCTATCGGCAGCACCGAGACCTATAACAGCGAGGAGGAGCGCGATTACGTGGAATCGGAGGCTATTTACAACCTTCTGCAGAAAGTTATCGCCCCTCTTTACTACGATCGCGGGCCCGACGGCCTCCCTCATAACTGGATAAAGATGATGAAGGCCTCTATCCGCAAGCTGGCCCCGCAGTTCAACACCAACCGTATGGTCCGCGAATACTACGAAAAATTCTATATGCCCGCCCACCGGGCCACGAAAAGGCTGCTGGATAACGGCAGGCTGGTGGAACTGGCGCGCTGGCGGAAGAAAGTGGAAAACAGCTGGTCGCGCGTCCGCATAGTTACGGATAACTTCAAGCCTGAGATGGAGATCTATTCCGGAACCAGGGTGCCGATCCGCGCCATCGTCTGGCTGGGGGATCTGGCGCCGGAAGATGTGGACGTGCAGCTGCACGTCGGTTCGGCGGGCGGCGAAACCGCTTTCACGGAAGGAAAGTCGGTGTCCATGACGCTGGATTCGAAAATGGGGGAGGCGTATATCTTTAAGGGAGAGGCCGAGGCCTTCCGGAGCGGCCGGCACGACTTCGCGGTGCGGGTCATCCCGAGGCATCCGGATCTTGTGAATCCGTTCATGCCGTTCTTTGTGAGGTGGAACGAGGAGTGACGGCAAGTGGTGAGTGGGTAGTGGTAAGTGAACAGCGGGGAGCGGTTCTGGTGTTATGTTTTTGAGCGGGAATTTATATATAATATTTCCAAGGCCGAAGGCGGTTCGGAAGATAGCAATTAAAGAGAGGTATACAGACAAATGGCAAAAGGCAAAGTGAAGTGGTTTAACGACAAGAAAGGTTTCGGTTTTATAATTCCCGAAGATGGCTCAAAGGATCTCTTTGTCCATCATTCCTCGATCATGGGCGAAGGCTTTAAAACCCTTGCCGAAAATCAGGAAGTGGATTTTGACACCGAAAACACCGACAAAGGCCCCAAGGCCGTCAATGTGAAGAAGGCCCAGGTTCCCAAAAAAGCGTAACTTGGCCGTCTGAGGGGCATGGCTCCTGATACGGCGCTTACGCGAGTATTGTTTTTAAAATTTACCGGCTCTGTCGAGTAAGATGACAGGGCCGGTTTTTTTACGCCTAATAATATATTATTTCCCTTTTGGTTATCTGGGGGGCGACTCTGGGGTCTTCAAAACGTTTGTCTTCGTAAAGGTTCAGTTTCACTTTCCGTTTTTCAGTCCAGTTGCCTTTGACGTCGGATTTATAAGAATAACGGTATTCATGATCCTGTTTTTCAAGGTCGCCCTGGAAAACAAGTTCCGTTTCCCTGCCGCCTTTCGCGCCGTAGAGGAACACGGTCTTTGCCAGCGCCTGCTCGCCGGCGTCGTAGGACGTGGCTGTTTCCCGCCGCAGCGCGCCGTCCTCTCGGTATTCGTAAACGGTTTTTTTCACGAGTTGATCGTTGGCGCCGAAAAGGGAGATCGTCCGCGAAGCGGTCAGCTTATCGGAAGCGTAGGTTTCGCGCCGCAACTGGTCATCCTGGGGCCCGTAATCGGTTTTCTCCAGCAGATTGTTTTTGGAGTCGTACCTGTAGAGCGTCCTGGTCTCAAGCTCCGCCGACGGATCGAACGCGTATTCTTCGGAGGGGAATCCCTTGGAATTATACAGCCGGAAGATCTGCCGTATGGGCTTTTGGGGGTCGGCGGGGGCCGTTCCCGGAGAAGCGTCGTAGACCAGTACCGCGTCGAAGTCTTTCTTACGGTTATTCCGGCAGAAATCGTCCAGGGAGGAGCGGGCCTCCTCGCTGAAAGTGCTGGTAAGCTTTTCCTCGGATTTCAGCGCGTCGCAGATCAGTTTGGAATCTTCCCGGGATTTATGGACGAACCTGGTTTTGAGAACCAGGTTCTTCTGCTGATATTCTGCCTCCTCGGTTTTCAGGCCTCGGGGATCGCAGGCGGTATAAAAAATGGTTTTCGGAGCGCCTTCCAGCCAGGCCTTTCCGCGCCGGCGCGGCTCCATGGTCATCACTTTAAGACTTTTGACGGCCGGCCTGAGCTCCGCGCATTTCAGTTCCCCGGCCCCCGCGGCCGCCGCCGGCGGAACCGCCGCCAGCAGGATCGGCAGAACGGTTGTCAGTGTCGCGATAAGGTAATTCATAGCGCCTCCAAATATATTATACTTTACTAGGCAGTATCGACAGCGGGAGGATTTATGGCGGAAAATAAACCGGAAAGCGGCAAGGCCGTGCAGCTGCAGGTGGAGATGGATGACGCCACGGCCCAGGGGTTGTACGCCAACCTGGCGGGCGTGACGCACAGCGAAACTGAATTTATCCTTGATTTTCTGTTCCTGCAGCCTAACCAGCCGAAAGCCAAACTGCGCTCGCGTATCATCTCAAGCCCCGTTCACACAAAGCGGCTCCTCTCGGCGCTCGTCGAGAATGTCAAAAGGTACGAGGAGCGTTTCGGCGTCATCCCCGAAAGGGCGGTGACCGTCGCTCATGGACACAGTTAGCAGTCTGCTGAAAAACCCCCTTTCGGGGTCTTTTGGCCGATTTTTGCCTGCGCCTTTGCGCTGCTCAACTTACAGTCTTATCGATACCGCGAATTGTGTCCATGGGAAACGCAGGACTGCGGTAAAGTCCACTCTAGTCGAGAATGCTCGTTTCGCATCGCTTCGGCTCGGCTTCAAAATCGGCTCAAAATCCCTCCGAGTGGGGTTTTTCAGCGGACTGTTAGCCGGCGCCCTGCAGCAGAAAGCTTTTTCCTTCCGTGCCCAGATGGCAGTTCAGGGAATAACCCCTGGTCTGTATGCGCGCCTGGGCGGAGCGGAGCATTTCGTCCAACTCCTCATCCGTGTACCCGGGATTAAGGTGGGCCAGGACCACGTCGCGGACTTTGGCCTTTTCGGCGGCGAAGTCCACCACGATGGACATGGCTGAATGGCCTTCGCGCGCGTGAGCGGCGTAATCAGCGTCGGTAAACATGCAGTCGTGGATAAAAAGATCCGCGTCTTTCGCGAAAACCGCAAGCCTTTCGTCATAATCCTGGAAAGCCGTGGCGTCGCCCCAGATCTCGCTGTCGGGGGCGTAAACTATCTTTTTGCCCAGATGCTCCAGACCGTAGATCATGGTGCTGGTCGGGTGGTTGGCGTACATACTTGAAAGTTTCACTCCGGGCAGCACTTCGTAGTTGTCTTCCAGGACTTCGTAAATATCGATCTTGGCCTTTGGAGGCTGGCGCGTCATGGCGAAAGAACTGTAGAGGGCGGCCTGCGCCACGTCTTTCAGGCTTTTTTCCGGGTCGTTAGCGCCGATGATATGAATCGAAAAATCAGGGTCGTACATCGGACGGAAACCGCCCAGCCCTATTATGCCGCCCGCGTGAAAATGGGTGAGGAAGATCCAGATATCCTTGTAATAGTTTTTTGCCGCCATTATTTCTTCGCCCAGCGGAACCAGGCCGGTGCCCGCGTCCAGGATGAAGAGGCTGGACTGCGTTTCCACGGAAACGCAGGCGGTCTGGCGGCCGTGGCGCGAAAGGGAGTTGGGTATCGTGGAGGGAAAACCCCTGGCGCCCCACACGGTCACGCGAAGCTGGCCCGGCGCGAGATCGGTGGTTTGAACGGGGGCGGAGTTTACGGGAGCGGGGACGGGCGCCTGCGCCACGGGCTCCGTCCGGGCGGTAATGGTTGAGCCGTCCAGGATGTTTTTTATCGTTTTTGAGAAAGTCTCCACGTTATAGGGTTTCTGGAGGAAAAAATCCGCTCCGAACTGCGCCGCGCGTTGTTTCTCCACCTGGTAGGCCTTGCCGGAAACCACGATGATCTTTATGTGCCTGAGCGCGGGATCGGCCTTTATGGATTTGCAGATGTCCATGCCCGTAATGCCGGGCATCATGATGTCAGTTACCACCAGCCTGGGCATATTGGCTCTTATGGTTTTGACGGCTTCAAGGGAGTCCTGCACCAGCATTACATTGTAGCCGGCGTCCGTAAGCAGGTCGCGGGAAAGTTCTCCCACCATCAGGTCGTCGTCAATTATGATAATGTCCGGTTGCGGCATAGGGTTCCCTATTTATTCTATAATACATTATATCCCTTTTTGAATTGCCGATTTGTTGCGTAAAGATTGTACACTAGCCTTGGATCGAATTTATGAGAATAATAGCCGGTTCGATGAGGGGGCGGCGCATACTTTCCGTCTCCAAAGATAAGAACGTGAAGCCTATTTCCGCGCGCATCCGGCAGTCCGTCTTCGACATTCTGCGCCCTTACGTCACAGGGGCGGTTTTCCTTGACCTTTACGCCGGAGTGGGCACGGTGGGCCTGGAGGCTCTTTCGAGAGGCGCGGGCCCGGTCGTGTTCGTGGAGAAAGCCGGCGTCTGTATAAAAACGATCGAGAAGAACGTCGAGAACCTCGGAGTTAAAGAAAAGGCCAAAGTCCTGAAAGCCGATGTCCTGAGCGGCCTGAAATGGCTTGAGCATTATGCCGATTACAAAGGGTATGACCTTATTTTTTTAAGCCCGCCCTACCGGGACACGGAGAACCTTCCGCTGTCTTATACGTCTAAAACGCTGGCTTTGATAGCCGAAGGCGGGATTATGGGGCCGGATTGCCTTATAGTCGCCCAGCACCACAAAAACGAAAAGGTGGAGATCCCGGCCGGCCTGAAAAAGACCAGGCAGGAAAAATACGGAGACACCCTCGTTGAATTTTTTCGCAAATCTTTATGCACTCCGATCCCTTTGAGCTGAATTATTCCAAAGTAAAAGCCTATCTCGACTGTCCGTATCTGTACAAATACATTTACCTGGATCGCAATTATCCGCCCCATACCCCGTTTTCGTCGCTGGGCATTTCGGTTCACCGCGCCCTGGACCGCTACCACTCCGGGGGGGGCGGCCTGGACGAGCTGATGCTGTGTTACGACGAGAACTGGCACCACCATGGTTTCGAGAGTCCGCAGCAGACCCTGGAATTCTACAGGCAGGGACGCAGGATACTGGAAAATTACCGGCGGGCGGAACAGGCCGGATCCCGCGCGGAGATAATTTTCACGGAAAAAGAATTTGAATTCGAGTTCGAACGGTGGCGCGTGCGCGGAACCATAGACAGGGTGGACCGGCTTTCCCCGGCCGGAGGCTGCGAGATTATCGATTATAAGATGGGATTTGAGACGAAAACGCGGGAAGAGCTGGAAAAAGATCTGCAGCTTTCCATATACGCGCTCGCCCTGAAAAAGACCTTTAATATGGACGTGCGGATCATTTCCTGGCTTCTCCTTCTCAAGGGGGAAAAGGTTTCGATCCCGTATGATCCCTCCCGTGAAGCGGCGATCCTGTCCGTGCTGCGCGACACGGGCGAAAAGATCCTGGCCCTCGACCTCTCCCGCAAAGGAAAATGTTCTTCCTGCCCGATAAGAAAATTGTGCGCTGTTTCGGAAGCGAAGTGAACTATGCGTGTTATTCCGCTTTCTGCAGATTTTTTGTTTCCCTGTAGATCTGGAGGAACACTATCAGGCAGGAGATAAGGAGCGGGCCCATAAAGATGCCGATGGGGCCGTAAATCCGCAGGCCGCCGAAAATGCCCAGGAACAGCAGGAATACGGGGAGTTTAGCCCGCTGGCCTATCAGGACGGGCCGCAGGACGTTATCGAGAAGACCCACAACGATCATGCCCCATAAAATTACGAACAGGCCGGTGGAAAGGCTTTTTACAAATATCAAAGCGGTGCCGAGCGGCAGCCAGATAAGGCTGGTTCCCACGAAAGGGATCAGCGCGGCGAACGAGGTCAGCAGGCCGAAGAGAACCGGCGCCGGGGCGCCGGCCAGGGCGTAGCCTATGGCGCCGGTCACTCCCTGCACCGCCGCCGTCAGAAGAATGCCTCTTACAATGGCGATCGTGGTGTTGTAAAGCTGATTCGCTATGCGGTATTTATGCTCCGTATCCATCGGCATAAGATCTATCATCCAGTGGAGCAGACGCTCCCCGTCCCTGAAAAAAACGAACAGCATGGCTATTACGACCATGAAACTGACAAGAAAAAAGAAAATATTCTTGAGTATGGTGCCGGCGGATTTTATGATGTTTTCCTGGAGATTTTTGATATTGCCCAGAACAATATCTCCGGCGTCCAGGTTCCAGACCGAACGGAGCCCCTCGGGAATCTGAAAGTCCAGCGCGGACTGGGAAAAGCGCGCCAGTAATTGGTTGGTCTTGGGATATATTTCCTTTGATTCCTTGAAAAGCAGCCAGCCGAAGATCAGCAGCGGCAGAACCACGGTAAGCAGTACGGCGCCCGTAGAAACCGCGGCGGCAAGGTTGTTGCGGGGGGCGAAGCGGCGCGCGAGCCAGAGGTGCGCGGGGTAGAAGATCAGGGCCAGGGTGCCGGCGACAAGTATGGCGCCCAGAAAAGGCGAAAGTATCCTTAACAACTGGTAAAGAAGGAACAGAAGTATTCCGAAAAAGAAAAAATTAAAGACCTGGAGCTTGTCGAATTTAAGGAATTTCACGGTCTGCGGCGGGTTTTCCATGGGGTAATTATATCACAAATTTCCACCGCAGAAAATAAATGCTATATTGTAGCGGAGATGAGCAATTTACCTGGAACTTTTGACAGGGGGAGCGTCACCAATTTTTCCCGGAACTCGTATGAAGCCGTTTTTTCCGTCTTTATGGTGGCGATCGCCTATTTTTACCGGGATAATCCGCAAATTGTCTACCCCGCCGTCCTTTATTTTTTTCTGCTGTTGATGGTCTCCAATTTTGTCTTCAACCAGCTGCTGCGCGAACGGTCTTCGGTCAGCCTCTGGGTCGTGGACCTGATTTTGCTGTTCAACCTGTGGGTCATTACCGGGGTTCTTTATTATTCGGGCGGAAAGGAATCTTATTTCTGGGTGCTCTATCTGCTGCCGATCTTCGCCTCCGCGCTGCTGGTCAGCCGCACGGACGTGGTCGGCGTCGTCTTTCTGGCCGCGTTGGCGTCGTCGCTGTTCGCCCTGCCGCTGCGTTCCTCCGACCTGGCCGGGGTCATGAGCCTGCTGGTAAAGTTGTCGGTATTCATTCTTTCGGCCGCGGTAGTCTACCGCACCGCGGAAGCGAAGAAAAAGACGGAGGCCGTTCTGGTGTCCAAGAGGCGGGAGGTGGAAGCGATAGCCCGTGAACTCATGAACAGGGACACGGAGCTTGTGAAGACGGCCTCCGCCGGGGAAATGGGCCAGCTGGTAAGCGGCGTAATGCACGACCTCGGCAACTCGGTTTCGGTCATACTTCTGAGCGCCCAGATAGCCAGCGAGGACGAGCAGGTGGATAAGAAAGATATAGAGCGCATAATAAAAGCGGCCAAATTCTCCAAAAGCGTGGTGGCCAGCGCTCTCAGTATCGCGCGCGGACAGGAATACGTCTTTGAACCGGGCGGGATAGGGGAGCCGCTGGGCAATGCCGTCCAATTGGTCGAATACGCTGCGAGGGAAAAGGGCGCGTCCATAAAAGTGGAGCTGCCGGCGGATCTGCCCCGGGTGAACATGAGCAAAGTGCATATAGAGCGTCTGTTCATAAACGCTCTCTCAAATGCCCTGTCCTTTGTGCCGGAAAAAGGGGAGGTGGCGGTCAAGCTGGCGGCTGCCGGCGGGAATCTGGAGATAGAGATCGCCGATAACGGCCCCGGTTTCCCGGAGTCGCTGCTTAAGGACGGTATCAGACCGTTCAGCACCACCAGAAAGGCGGCCGGCGGCACCGGTCTCGGCCTTTATGTATGCGAGCAGATAGCCGGGAAACACGGCGGGAAACTCACGCTCTCCAACCGCCCGGGTGGCGGCGCGCTGCTGAAAATAAATTTGCCGGCAATAAAGGGGGAAAGGCTTAAGGATGAGGGATAAAGGCTAAAGGGCGGAAAGAACTTTATATATTCTCTATGGTTTCCCTTAATCCTTTAGCCTTAAGCCTTTATCCTTCTGAAAGTTGCATGGAATAATTGTATCCCCGTTGTTTATCCATTAAAACCGATCTCAACTGCAACTTTCAGATTAGTTGATATAGACTTTCCACAATATAAATATCCCCAGCATTACCCGATAGACTATGAAAGGCCTTAGGTTGTTGCTTTTCAGGTAGGCAAGGAGGAATTTTATTGAGAGCAGTCCCGCGATGAAAGAGGCGGCGAGTCCCGCCGCGAACGCGGCGTTCAGATCCGCCGGACCTATCTTGCGTGCCTCCAGCAGGCCCGCGCCGAATATCACGGGCGTCGCCAGCAGAAAAGAAAGTCTCGCGGCGTCGTAGCGCGCATATCCCAGAAAGAGCGCCGCCATGATGGTCATGCCCGCGCGCGAAGCGCCCGGCATGAGGGCCACGGACTGCGCCAGGCCGATAAGAAAGATGTCTTTGACGCTTATGTCTCCGGCGGTCTTTTTCTGGGACGGGGATCTGTCCGCCAGATAGATCAATCCCGAGAAAAAAATGAGGTTAAAAGCTATCCACCGGGGATCCCGGAAGGCGTGTTCGGCCAGGTCGTTCAGAAGCAGGCCTGCGGCGGCGGCCGGCACGCTTCCGGCGGCCAGCAGCCAGAGCAGCTTCCCGCCGGGCTCTTTCGGCCTGGTAAGCCCGGCCTTTATAATGACAAACCAATCTTTCGCGAAGTAGACTGAGATGGCCAGGAGCGTTCCCAGATGCAGCATGACGTCGTAGGCCAGGCCCTGATACCGCCAGCCGAAGACATAAGGCGCCAGCGCCAGGTGCGCCGAGCTGGAGATAGGCAGAAATTCTCCCACGCCCTGGAGAATACCGAGCGCGACCGCGTGAAGTTCAGTCATAAGAGATCTCCGTCCCCGGATAATAATGCTTGAGGATGTCGCGGTATTTGAAGCCCAGCCGCGCCATCCCTTCGGCGCCCCATTGGCACATGCCGACGCCGTGGCCGTTGCCGACGCCTTCGAATATCACATAGTCCTTGCCAGAATACAGGTAAAAAAGAGTGCTTCGTATTACGTTCCAGCCCGCCCGGCGGCCGATGCCGTGATAAAATTTTGTCGCGGACAGGGTTGCCCGCCTGTTTTCGGTAGAGAGGATCAGCGTCACCGCCCGTTTTGAGATGCCGCGATCCATGACTTCCATCTTCCTTATGTTTTCCTGCGGCAGGATCCACTTCTGCGAGCGGGCCATGCCGGTCAGCGCTTTCAGGGAGACGCGGGTTTTCCAGGAGAAGCCCGGCGCGACGGAGCAATAAGGCTTGTTTGCGGGGCCGTCTTTCACGGAGACCAGGTAGGGTTTATGTTCGAACGGCCAGACATAGATCATGGCTTCCGTCCTGCCGCCGCAGATGGAATGGTAGAAGGTGGCGGCCAGCTTGCCGTGGTAGGTTACGACTTCGCCGCGCGTGAAATCCGCGGCGGCCTGGGCGCTGGCTTTTACGGCGCCGAATCCCCCAAAGAACTGGCAGTGGGTGGAATCGCACATATTGTACCCATCCCTGGTGTGGTTGCCCATGTGTTTCAGTACGTACGTGCGGGCGGCGACGGCCTGCGCCTTGAAAGCCTCGGTCTGGGAGAGATCTCCCGCCTCGGCTGAGACCACGCTGGCGATGTAGGCTTCCAGGGGAACGGTATTGATGATCTTCAGACGGCCTTTTTCGGCGGTGATCTCGATCAGACCTTTGTAAAGACGCCGCGGGCTCTTCCCTCCGGAAAACCATATCCCCCTGCCGGCGGCGTCCACGCGGATACGTTTACCGGGGGGGGCGAAGCCCCTGGCCGCCGCCAATTGCCCTTTTGCTTCTATCACGACCGGAGTCCTGAGTACCTTGTCGTTCAGGAAAACGTTTCCCTGTTCCGGGGTGAGGGTTATGGCGGCCGGTTTGTTCACCGAATAGAGCAGGATGCGCACTTTCCTTTCTTTGGCGGAGAGGGGGAGGGCCGTTAAAAGGCAGGCCGCCGCAAAAAAGATGATCTTGTTCAAAAGGGCTCCGGGGTGAAAAATTCCGTCAGTTCGGCCTTGCCGGAGCCGGGGTCTGCGGGAAGCTTTAAGTCGTATGAGAGCTTGAGATAAATGAAAGAGCCGGCGCCGAGGAACAGGCCGTCGGTCTTGAGAAGAAGTCCGCCCAGCGCGCCCAGAACCGGCTGGTGGCCGATGACCAGTACGGAGTATTCCCCCGCCGCGCGTTCGGAGACGGTCTTAAGCAGGCCGGGAAGAGAAGACTGGGAGACCAGGGCCGTTTCTTCGACGCGCCTGGCGCCGGGGAAGAGGGAGGCCGCGATCGCGGCTGTTTCGGCGGCTCTGAGAAAAGGGCTGGAGATTATAACTCCGGGGGAAAAGCCCAGTTCTTTAAGGCGCTTTGACGACGCCAGGATCTGCGCTTTCCCGTCCGGAGAAAGTTTCCTGCCGGCGTCGCCGCCGGCTCCGGACTCCTGAACCGAAAGCGCCAGGCCGTGGCGCATTAAAACCAGTTCTGTCATGAAACTATTTTACCAGTTACTGAGCCTGTTGCACAAACCCCGATTCTACTGCAATCGCGGCTTTTTGCCTGCGCCTTTGCGCCGCTCAAGGCTATGCCAGTGCCGTATCAGGAGCTATGCTCATTGAACGGCCAACTTACAGGCTCTAGTCGAGCCTGCTCGTTTCGCGTCGCTTCGGCTCGGCTTCAAAACCCGCGATTTCGCGACGAAAGCGGTTTATGCAACAGGCTCTAACTGAGGCCCGCGTAAATCCGATATTATTTTTTCTTATCGTCCGCGTCGCGCCCCAGGCCCCGGGGGACATGGAGCGGACAAGGGGGGAGGGCGCTTTCCGGCGCCGTAATTATTAGCCGGCCTTATAACCGCCGGAGTTCCACGGCGCGCCCCGTCCCCGGTTAGCGGACAAAAGCGGCGCAATTTAGAATATAATATACCTGTTCTCCGCTGTAATATGCGACTCTGCTTGATGGAGGTCTAAACGGGTGAATTACCATATACTCAAAAAAGACGAACTGGACGGCTTCATAAAGAAGCTTTCCGGAAAAATGAAAGTTGTCGCTCCCGTAGCCAGGGGCGCCGGCAATTTCGCTTTCCAGGAGGTCTCCGGGGCCTCCGAGATAGCGCTTAAATATATTCCGACCATACTTCCGCCCAAAAAATATTTCATGCCCCAGCGCGAAACGATGCTGGAATTCGATATTTCCGGCGCCAAGCCCTCTGATACCGCGGTGGTGGATGCCGGGGAGACGGCGGTGTTCGGCGTACACACCTGCGACCTGGCCGGCATCCAGTGCCTGAACATGGTTTTCTCGGAGCGTCCGAGGGATTATAACTACCTGCGCAGGAAAGATAAGATTCTCCTTATAGGTCTTGAATGCGGCGATTACTGCGACGAGTACGCCAGCTGCGCCCTGGTCAACTCCCATATGCCGAGCGGCGGCTACGACCTGTTCTTTACGGATCTGGGCGACAGATTCATTATCCACGTGCACACCCAGAAAGCCGAGGAGCTCGTGGAGGAAATGGGGCTGGCCAAGGCCGTGCCCGCCGACATGACGGCCCTCGAAAAGGTCCGCGCCCACAAACGCTCCGTTTTCAAGAAAGAGGTAAACGTGGATCCCCGCAAACTTCCGGCGATCTTCGCCGCGGGAGCGGACAGCAAGGTCTGGAAAGACGTCGGCGCACGTTGCGTTTCCTGCGGCAACTGCACGAATGTCTGCCCCAGCTGCTACTGCTTCGACATGGCCGACACCATGAACCTGGACCTGAAGACCGGCGTCCGGACCAGAACCTGGGATTCCTGCCAGCTGGAGCCATTTGCACAGGTGGCGGGCGGAGAGAATTTCCGCAAGGAGCGCTCGGAGCGGCAGCGCCACAGATATTTCCGGAAATTCAAATATTCGGTGGATAAATTCTACCGGTTCTTCTGCACCGGCTGCGGGCGCTGCACCAGGACCTGCATGGCCGATATCAGCCTTAAGGAAACTCTAACGTCTCTCGTGAAGGAAAACGTATGAAAGAGGAAATCAAGAATTCGAACTGGAAATTAAGGAAAGGGACGATCATCGCGGCGAAGCAGATGACCGACGCCGAGAAATGGTTCGACATAAGGCTGGAGGACGGCGAGCTGGATCATGAGCCCGGCCAGTTCGTCCAGGTGGAACTGTACGGCGTCGGCGAGGCCCCCATCTCGGTCTGCTCAAGCCCCACCAAGAGGGGGTCTTTCGAGCTGACCGTAAGGGCGACCGGACGCCTGACCAACGCTATGCATAAGCTGGACGCCGGGGACCAGCTCGGCATCCGCGGACCGTTCGGGAAACCTTTCCCGGTCAAGGTCATGGCCGGCAACGATCTGCTTTTTGTCGCCGGCGGCCTGGGCATCGCCCCGCTCCGCTCGCTCATTAACTACGTGTTCGACAACCGCAGGGACTTCGGAAAAGTGGACATCCTGCTCGGCTGCCGCACGCCGCACGATATGCTTTTCGGCTCGGAGATAGGCACGTGGCAGAAACGCCTTGACCTGAATTTCCTGTGCACCGTAGACCGCGGGGCGCCGGACTGGAAAGGCAACGTGGGCCTGATCACAACCCTGATCCCCGGAGTCACCATACAGCCGGAGAGGACTTTCGCCGTGGTGGTGGGCCCGCCTGTCATGTATAAGTTCGTGATCGCCGAGCTGATAAAAAAGAAGGTTCCGGAAAGGCAGATCGTGCTGTCGCTGGAACGGCATATGAAGTGCGGCATGGGAAAGTGCGGCCACTGCCAGATCGACCATCCGAAGAACTATTACTGCTGCAAGGATGGCCCCACCTTCACTTACGACGAAGTGAAAGAATCGAAGAAACTGTGACCCAAGAGGATTTAATATGACTAACGCATCAAAAACCGCAACCAAACCTAAAGTGGCTTTCTTTGACTTCGCGTGCTGCGAGGGCTGCCAGCTCCAGGTGGCGAATCTCGGGGAATCGCTGCTGGATATCCTGGGCGCCATAGACGTGGTGGAATTCCGCGAGGTCATGAGCGAGAAGTGGGACAAGGATTATGACGTGGCGATCATCGAGGGCTCCATAACGGATCACCACGCCGAGGAGCGCATCAAAAAGATACGCGCGCGCTCCAGGGTTCTCATCGCCTACGGCGCCTGCGCCTGCATCGGCGGCGTAAACGGCATGAAGAATTCTTTCGAACTGGACGAGATCCGCCGCTGCGTCTACGGCAAGGATTTTAAACTGTTCGACAGCGTCAAAACCAGGCCCGTCCACCAGGTGGTGAAAGTGGATTACTTCGTGAACGGCTGTCCGATATATCCGCCGGAACTGGTGGAAGTGCTTAAGTGCGCCCTGCGCGGCCTCCCTTATACCGTGCCCGACAATCCGGTCTGCGTGGAATGCAAGCTGAACGAGAACGTCTGCATGTACGACCGCGGCGTTTCGTGCCTCGGCCCCTGGACCAAAGCGGGCTGCAATTCCTGGTGCGTCAATAACGGCAATATCTGCTACGGCTGCCGCGGCGAGGTGAAGAATCCGGCGAAGAACGCCGCCTCGGACGTCATCGGCAAATACAAGCTCAGCGCCGGCCTGATAAAGAACAAATTCGAGATGTACAACAAGTGCAAGGAAGGTGACATCAATGGCGGTAAATAAGGATCTTGATATAAAAGTGGAGTACGTGACCCGCGTCGAAGGCCACGGCAACATCGTGGTTAACGTCAAGAACGGCAAAATAGAGAAGTCGGAGTTCCACGTGGTGGAGTCGCCCCGCCTTTTCGAAGGGATGCTCCGCGGCCGGTCCGTTTTCGAGGCGCAGCATATCACCTCCCGCATCTGCGGCATCTGCTCCTGCGGGCATTCCCTGGCCTCCATAGAGGCGGCCGAGGACGCGCTGGGCGTCACGCCGAGCGCGCAGACCATAAAACTGAGGAAGCTGCTGCTGGATTACGAGTTCCTGGACAGCCATATTTTGCACGTCTACCTGCTGGCCGCTCCCGATATCCTGGGCGTGCCCTCCTTTGTGCCGCTTATCAAGACGCATAACGCAGTGGTCAGGCGCGCGCTGCGCATGAAAAAGGCGTGCAACGACGTCTGCGACATCCTGGTCGGGCGCCATGTGCATCCCATCAGCGCCATCGCGGGCGGGTTCACCAAGCTGCCCAGGCCCAAAGATCTCGACGCGCAGATAAAGTTGCTGGAAGATCTGGGCGAAGATATGGCCGAGACGCTTAAGCTCGCGGCGACCCTCAAGTTCCCCGATTTTCACCGGGAGACCGAGTACGTGGCGCTGGTGTCCGACGACGGAGACTACCCGCTGCTGACGGGCGAGATCGGCTCCACGGACGGAAAGCGCTTCAAGAAGAAGGATTACAGGAAAGCCACCAACGAGTTCGTGGATCCGCGCTCTTCTGCCAAGTTCACCAAACTCTCCCGCGAGTCCTATTTTGTGGGCGCGCTGGCGCGGTTCAACCTCAACTACGACAAGCTTCACCCCGAGGCGAAGAAGGTCGCCGTTGCCCTGGGTTTTAAGCCCGTCTGCCACAATCCGTATCTGAACACCGTGGCGCAGGTCATTGAGATAGTGCACTGTTACCACCACGCTTTGGAAATTCTCAGGGATCTCAAAAAGAACGGGGTGGATTACAGCCAGGAACTGGTCGTGGGCGTAAACGAAAAGGGCGCTATCCCCGTCCGGGCCGGCGACGGCGTGGGCGCCGTGGAGGTGCCGCGGGGGATCCTGTTCCATAACTACGAGACCGACGCCAAGGGGCTGATCAAGCAGGCCAACTGCATAATCCCGACCAACCAGAACATCAATAACATCGAGCACGACTTCGCGAAGCTGCTGCCGGAGATCATCACCAGGTCCAAGGAAGAGATCACTCTGGCGCTGGAGATGCTGGTGCGGGCCTACGACCCCTGCATCTCGTGCTCCACGCATTACCTGAATGTCACTTTCGTTGATTGACGGATAATATAACTTCGGGGCAAAGGGCCAGGCTTCAGGGCAAAGGTGCCAGCCTTCTTTTTCAGCAGAAAAAGTAGGCTGGCTCTCTTTGCCAGGCGCGGGGTTGGATGGCTTTGGGCTAAGAGCCGCACGATAGCCCAGTCGGGTCGGCGGCGGCTGCAAGTTCGGGGTCCTGTCGACGGGCAGTCTTTTCGCTTCCCTCGGAAGCCTGCGGGACGAAAAGGCTGCCCATCGCCACCCCTCCAACTATACCCGCCGCCGCCCCTCCGCCAAAACTTACGCGTATTATGTTCCCCAGGCTTATGTGCGAAAAGGCAAAATGCTTTTTCGTATTGTGAAAAATATCGAACTTTTACCATTAAGGATTATGGATAGGAAAGAGAGTTATCTGTCGGTAATTGGGGCGCACTATGTGCCAGATATCGTTTTGGACTTTTTACCCAGAATATTTGAAGCGTATAAAATTCGTGATTACAAAAGTAAGAACTTTCAAGTAAGTGCTTGTGAAAATACCCTTTCAACGGCAGGATTACTATTATCTGTAGCAAGTATTGAATCGTACGCTAACCGCATTTTCCGGTTTGAAGAGAAGCGGGGGCCAGTTCCGGAGAAGATTTCGGAAATATTCTGGAGCAAAAATAATAATTTCCCAAAAGAGGATTTTGAAAGATTATTGTGCGAAGTATACATACTCAGAGATGTTATTGTCCATAACCATATTTACGACATTTCTACTGCGGTTGACAGGGAATCTTGGGAAATTAAGCATCTGGATGAGACTTTGGTGATTGGAAAGGGCGAGAAAGATAAAAAATTCAAGGAGTGTGTTGATTGCGCTGCTAAAAAAACCAAATTGTTGAAACTGCATGTGCAACCTCTTAAAATAGGTTTTGAGGATTTGTTTACAGTGCTTTTTGTCTTTGACACTTTCGTGCGCTTATCGCAATCGATGCTCAGCGATTCCCATGTCCCGTTTCGGCTTTACTGTAAAATTGGGAAAACAACCGAGTCCAGCCTTTCACGTCTTCTGGCCTCTTACTATCGGCAAATCACGAACGAAGAGTATCTTAAAGCATTAGAATCTCTTTTAACGGAATTGCGGGGAAAATATGCGCACTTTCTCGTGTCTCCATACGATGATGCCTTTATAAATAATATTTGTCCGCGTCCTAATTGTGGAAAGATTGGATTTCATACAATTCTTCGGGGGAACACTTGTGCAGCTTGTGGGTTATCAATTGGGAGGCCACTTGCTCAGAATGCTTAGATGAAAATGTGGAGGGTCGGGTAATTAGGCCGATGGATCATCAAGTGTGTAAGTTTTACAAGGGGTGACGGGGCAAGGCTTTTTCGACCCCGCAGGTTGCCGAGGGAACGCGAAAAAGCCTTGCCCCGGCAGGCCCCCGGTTTTACTATCCTGCGGTGCTAAAGCCCAAAGTTGACCAGCCCCGCTTTTTGGCAAAGAGAGCCAGCCTACTTTTTCTGCTGAAAAAGAAGGCTGGCACCTTTGCCCCGGAAAAATAAGCCTGGCACCTTTGCCCTGATAAATATGAGTGATTATTTGACGGACGAGATTAAGGCGGCTATCGCGCCTAAGGGGAGGACGCTGCTGATCACCATAGGCAACTCTCTGAGGGGCGACGACGGGGTTGGCCCCTTTGTGGGGGAACGTGTGAAATTCAAATCTCCGGAATGCCGGGTCATCAACGCCTGCACCACACCCGAGAATATCGCCCAGACCGCCATAGATTTTAAACCCGGAAAAATAATGCTCCTGGACGCCGCCCATTTCGGCGGCCGGCCGGGCGAACTTAAAATCATCCCGCTTGAGCTTATAAACCGGCAGACGGTCATCTCCACCCATAGCTTCCCGCTCAGCGTCACTTTTTCCATAGTAAAGGAAGACACCGGCGCGGAGCTGGTGGTGATCGGCGTGGAACCCGCCTCCATGGAATACGCCGAAGGCCTTACGCCCGAGGTAAAAGAATCGGCGCTGAGTTTGATAGAGCATTTTAATAATATAAAATGATTGTTCGTGGAAGTAAAGCCAGGAAGCGTTGAAAAACAGGAGTGTTAATGTCCATTTTCCAGGTTAAATCCGTAGACGAGATAATGGCCGAGTCTCACGAACGCGGCCATAAACTCCCCAGAGTCCTGGGTTCCTTCGACGTGACCATGATAGGCATAGGCGCCATCATCGGCGCGGGCATCTTCGCGATGCTCGGAGAGGCCGCGGTCAAAGGCGGCGCCGGACCTTCTCTTATAATCTCCATTATATTGACGGCTGTCGCCTGCGGTTTCTCCGCTCTGTGCTACGCGGAACTGGCCGCCATGGTCCCGATTTCCGGCAGCGCCTATACTTATGCCTACGCCACCATGGGCGAGCTGGCGGCCTGGATAATCGGCTGGGATCTCATTCTTGAGTACGCTATAGGCAACGTCGCCGTGGCCATAAGCTGGTCCGGTTATTTCAACGATTTTCTGCGAAGCGTTTTCGGTTTCGGAGTGCCGCTCTGGCTGAGGACGGACTATCATACTTTTCTGAAGTCGGGCGCCGATGTCGCTTCCGTGCCGCATCTCTTCGGAATGCCGGTGATCTGCAATCTGCTCGCGGCGTCCGTGGTCGCTTCTCTTACCTGGCTGCTGGTGCTGGGCATAAAAGAGAGCACCAGGTTCAACTCCCTTATGGTCGGCATTAAGCTGCTTGTGCTGGCTGTTTTCGCCGGAGTGGGTATTTATTACTTCAACCCAGACAACTGGGTTCCTTTCGCGCCGGGCGGGTGGAAGGGCATTCAGGTCGGCGCGGCGTATATCTTTTTCGCCTATATAGGTTTTGACGCCGTTTCCACCGTGGCCGAGGAAACCCGCGAGCCGCAGAAGAATATGCCGATAGGCATAATAGGCTCCCTTCTGATCTGCACCGTAATATATGTGCTGGTCACCGTGGCCCTGACGGGCATGATGCCGTTCACCGAGATGAAAGACAAGATAGCCGAACCTCTGGTGGCCGGGCTCCAGTATAATCACGCGGCCCAATGGCTGGTCGGCCTGGTTTCGCTGGGCGCGGTCGTGGCCACCACGGCCGTCCTGCTTGTCTTCCAGATGGGGCAGCCCAGGATTTTCTTTTCCATGAGCCGCGACGGCCTGCTGCCGCGGTATTTTTCGAAAGTGCATCCGAAATACAAAACCCCGCATATAACCACCGTCTGGACCGGCATAGTCGTGGCGGGCTTCGCGTCGCTTTTCAGCCTGGACGTCATGGCCGAGCTTTGCAATATCGGCACGCTTTTCGCTTTTGTGGTGGTTTGCGCCGGAGTTATAATCCTCCGGGTGAAAGATCCGGACCGCCCCCGGCCTTTCAGGGCGCCTGGCGGATATGCGACGCCCGTCCTCGGTATAGGCTTCTGCCTGTTCCTGATGCTGGGGCTCGGCTTTATGACCTGGATCAGGTTTTTCGGCTGGCTCGCGGCGGGTCTGGCGGTTTATTATTTTTACGGTTATCGGAATTCCAGGCTCAGAACCGGGGAGCTGGCTATCAAAGGGCCGGTTTAAAAGGAGAAATATGTTTGATAAAATGAAAGAACTTATGGAGATGAAACGGAAGATGGAGGAGATAAAGAAAGAGCTGGATTCCATCACGCTTGAGAGCGAAGACAATTATGTGAAAGTCGGGATATCGGCTTCTCAGAATGTGACCGGCGTGACCGTGAAAGTGGATCTGGCAACGGCCGACAAAGCCAGGCTTGAAGCCTCGCTTACCGAGACCATAAACCGCGCCATCAGGCAGTCACAGAAGACCGCGGCCGAAAAGATGAGCAAGCTGAGCCTGCCGGGTATGGGGTAATTATGCACGAATGGGCGCTTGCCGAATCTGTCATTAAGACATCCGCTGAGCACGCGGCGCGCGAAAAGCTGCGCTGCGTCTCCGAGGTCGGAGTGGCGCTGGGCGAACTTCAGTCCATAGACAGGGAGATCTTCGCTTTCGCCCTGGCGGAGCTTGTGAAAAGCTCTTTTAAAGACCTGGCGGCGTGTAAATTCAGTCTCCTGGACGATCCGGCGGCGTTTAAATGCCGGGCCTGCTCCGCGGAGTTCACCCTCAAGGCCCTGAAGAGGACCGGGGAAGAAGCCGAGAACATCCATTTCATCCCCGAGATGGCTCACACCTTTCTTAAATGTCCCGAATGCGCCAGCCCGGACTTTGATATTACGGCCGGCCGGGGCGTTACTATAAAACATATCCGGGGCGAGCAATGACTCCGGCGCCGGGCAAGTCGCCGATTCAGCGCTCCGCGCCCCGCATTTCCGGCGGCCTGCGCCTGGATCCCAGGCCCGCCGTTATCGGCGCGCGGTTTTCCAAAATAAAAAAGGTGATCGCGGTCACCGGCTGGAAAGGCGGCATAGGCAAGAGCGTGACGGCTTCCACTCTGGCCCTCCTGCTGGCTGAAAAAGGCTTTAAGACCGGCCTGCTGGATCTGGATCTCGCGGGGGCGTCCGCCCATATCGTCCTGGGGGCGTCCGGATTGTTTCCGAAAGAGGAAATGGGCCTTGAGCCTCCGTCGGTCGCGGGTGTAAAATTCATGTCCGTGTCTTTTTTTTCCAGTAATAAAGCGGTTCCTTTAAGAGGCGCGGGCGTTTCGGACGCCATCATGGAAATGCTGGCTATAACGCGGTGGGGGGAGCTGGATTATCTTGTAATAGATATGCCGCCCGGCATCAATGACACGGCGCTGGACATTATCAGGCTGCTGCCCGGGACCCGGGTGCTGGCCGTGACCACTCCTTCCATCATGGCTCACTCCGTGCTGGAACGTTCGCTGCGGCTTTATAAGAGCCTGAAGGTTCCGGTTCTGGGCGTCATCGAGAATATGACCCGGGGCGCGCACGCTCTTTCAAAAGCCGCCGCCGGACGCGTGCGCTATGACGCGCGCCTTGAAAAAGCCCTGGGCAGTCCGGCCAGGATCCTGAAGACGGATTTTGCGAAAGATCTTGCGAAGATCGCCGGCAGAATCGTAAACTGAGAGCAGCCGGTGAGCGGTAAGGGGGGCGGTATGATCCCGGTCACGTTCACCGGTTTCTGTTATATTGATATTGGAGGGCGGGATTTAATAAAATTAACACATTTAATATACCTAATGCCAGAGTTGTCCATGTTGGGAATAGTTTTGCCGCTACCGGGGGATTTAGGCCGCTTTGATTATGCCTGTTTACTTTATAACTTACGTCGTTCTTTTCTGGCTTCCCGCGCTTTTCCTCGGCATCTTTGTTTTTAAGGCACTCTCCCCTTCCCTGAAGAGATCTATTTTGGCCACCTTGTTTTTGATAGCCCTGATTACCACGGTCATGGAATACGTTTATCTCTGGTTCGATGTGTGGACTTTTTCGCAGAAAACGGATAAACTGCTGGGTGTCTGGCTGGGGCCCGCGCCCATTGAGGAATTTGTGTTCTGGTTCGGAGGGCCGCTTTTTTGTCTGGCGGTCTATTTTACATACAAGAGATTGTTTGAGATACTTCATGCTGGAAGATAACCCGCTCTTGAGCGAAGAGGACAAGAAGAAAAGGGTGTTACAGGAGAAATGGCCGGCCACCGTTATACTGGCGGCGCCGTTCGTGTTTCTGTTGCTGCCGCTCTGGACAGCGGCAAGGGAACGCGTGGATCGGCGCGCGGCCGCCGCCATGATCTTAACTTTCGAGGCGGTCATGCTCGGGGCGGAATATTTTTCCATTTCCAGGGGACACTGGGTCTGGAACCCGAACCGGACACTGGGGCCCACGATCTTCGGCATTCCGATAGAAGAGCCGCTTTTGTATTACTGGTTTCCGCCGCTTTTCGTGGTTGTCCTGATGCACACGCTGGATAAATACATATTTGAAAAAAGGGGGAACAGGGAAGGGTGACCTTTTCCCGTTATTAGATATATTTCCGGAAGCGGTTTTTTGTGTATTTATGCCTAAAGCGGCAGATGAACCTATCAATATCATCGGCAAAAATTATCTCCGAAGACAGACGCTGTTCGTCGGATTTGCGGATCTGCTCGCCGCATTGTTTTTTTACCTGGTTCCCGAATCGCCTTTCGACAGGAGGCTGGCTCCGGTTCTTGCCGCCGCCTCGGCGATGTATTTTTGTTTCTTTGTCTGGTTTGAGTGCTGTGTCAAATATTTGCACGCTATTGTTATCGCCCTGAGTCTTGCCGGTCTTTGCGTGGTTGCCTTTGTGGTGCATATGAGCGGCGGCATAGCCTCTCCGCTGGTCTGTTTTTATTTCGCCCTGCTGGTGTCGGAGGCCGGCTATGGCGTTACCTCTCCGATCACCGTTTACGCCGCCGTCATCAGCTACCTCTGCGTCGTGCTGGGAGAAGCTTTCGGTTTTCTCAGCGTGAACAACGCGCTGTCTAAAGCTATTTATGAAAACCATGTGGTTTTTGTTTTTATAATCCTGACAATCGCCATGCATATGATCATAGCCAGCTATATCTCCAAGCAAATACTGAGAAAGCTGCGGAGCGATTTTGCCGAAGAACAACAGCAGACGCAGGCGCTCCTTAAAAGGTTCAGCGAGCTTGACGCGCATTCCCATATCGGCATGCTGGCGCACAGAATGGTGCACGATCTCCGCAACCCGCTGGCCTCCATCTCCGGTTACGTGGAACTTGAACGTCTCGCTCCCGGCAAAGACAGCGCGCAGCAGGCCATGCTTGCGGATCTTTCGGAAACGGTTACGCAGATCTCCAACACTTTGACCAATATCACCCGCTTCGGCCGCGCCACGGAAAGCAAAAAACAGAGGCTCTTCGTAAAAGACTTTTTCAACAACCTTATCTCTATCGTGAGTTTTTCCAAGGACGCGGCCAAGGTTCGGTTCCGCCGGAATTATCCGCAGAACCGGGATTTCTGCGTCCTGGCCGTCCGCCAGGATCTTCAGCAGGCCTACTTCAACATTCTGAAAAACGCGCTCGAAACGGTAAAGGAAAATGCCGGCGATAAAACGGTGGAAATTTCAATGCGCTCTTCGGCCGGTATGCTGGAAGTGGAGATCGCGAACAACGGCAAGCCGATCCCGGAAGAGATACTCGGAAAGATTTTTAAGAAAGCGGTGACCGGAAAGAGCGGCGGCACCGGAGTGGGGCTGCTTATCACCCGCGACCTGCTGGCGAAAAACGATATCAGTATAGAAATTAAGAACATGGAGGTTGAAGGTGTCAAAGTTATCACTAAGCTGCCGTTGTGCGGCAATGAAAGACAAGGGGGAGAAAACGGTTAACGCTTTCTCCTGCGCGTTGGCGCTGGCGTTCTTCGCGGCAAGCCCTTCCGGGCTTTTCGCTTCGGGTTATGAGTTCGACGGCATAGGCGCGCGCGCCATCGCCCGCGGCGGCGCGGTCATAGCCGACGCGGCCGACTGGACCGCCATATACTGGAACCCGGCGAACCTGGTTTCAGTGGCGAAAAAGGAAGCGGGTCTCGAACTGAAATCAGGCTATATGTACACGAAAGATGGAAACTCTTTCAACACGGGCCTGGCCGGCGATACTTTCCGCAAAACGCATGCCGCTTCTTCTTTCCTGTTCGGCTCCCTGGGCGCCGCGCTTCCCCTTAACGCAGATTCGGCGCTTGGAGCCGGTTTTTATATGCCTCTGATGCAGGGCTCGGAATTTAAGGACAACGGCGTTCCCGGCAATGCCCTCTACACCAGCCTGGATTATGACGGTTTTGCCACTATCATGGTGGGCAATATCTCTTATTCCCGGAAAGTGTCCGATAAGACGGCGGTGGGCGTTGGAGTGGATCTGATCCGCGGCGATCTGAGCAACGACGCCAAGGCGGGCCTTACGATGTATCCGGCTCTGGTCGGAGTGCTGGGCCCAGTGCCCGGTACGCTTAAGAGCGAGACTGACGCGGCCGGCTACGGCCTGGAAGGCCTTTTCGGAGTACGCTACCAGATCAGCGACGCGGTTACGTTGGGCGCGGTTTTAAGAACCGGAAGCAAAGTCAAATTAAAGGGGGATTCCGAAGCTTCTTTTCTCACTGTCACGGAAAAGTCGGATATGGAGTTCACGCTTAAGCAGCCTCCCACCTCTGGCATAGGCGCGGCCTGGCAGGCAAAGAAAAACCTGAAGCTCACCTGCGACCTGGCTCAGACCTGGTGGCGTGGATTTTCCAATGAGCTGAACTATGACGCCCCAGGCGCGCTGCTTGTCGACCGGCCTAACAGTTTCAACTGGAAAACCTCATATAAATTCAGGGCGGGCGCCCTTTGGGCCTACAGTGAAAGAACCGACCTGATGTTCGGCTACGCTTTCGATACCCCGGCCATAGACAAGGACAATCTGGACTTTTCAACGGCGGTGGACGTGCCCATGCACCGCATTTCGGCCGGAGTTTCAAGGCGTTGGGGCGACTTACTGGGTTCCCTTTCCGCTCTGGCCGGCAGCGGGTCGCGGAGGACGGGCGCGGTGAGCTACCGGCTCTCCGGCTGGTATCTTATCAGCGAACTGAAATACAGTTTCTAACAGTTTGCTAACCGGACTCCGCGAACGCGCCCCGGCTTTACAACGAATGGAGGCCTGATCATATGAGCGACACCCTGATATTGATAGAGATATTCGGCTGGATAGAGGTTCCGCTAGTCTGGTTCCTTTTTAAGCGTTACGCCAAGCGTAACGTGCTGGGGGAAATGGCGGCCAGCTGCGTCTTCGGGATTTTTTTCGAAGTGGTCAGTGAACCTTTGTGGGATTATCATATGGCGGTAACCTTTTACCGGGACACTCCGGTTGTCGCTATTACGGGCTGGATGGTGATGTTCACGCTGGTGGTGGTTATGTCGGAAAAACTTTATCGTTTCGCGCTGCGCGAAGAACGGATCATACCCTATGACAAACGGATAGTTCTTTCCGACATCCTGGCCGGCATTATTGTATGTCTGCCGCTGGAGACGTTCGGCGCCAGGACGGGTGTCTGGACTTACCGCACCGAACTGCTGAAATGGAACTGGGACAGTCTTATCCCGGTTTTTAAAGTGCCTTACGAGGTAGTTTGGTGTTATGCCCTGCTTATGCTTATAGCCCCCACGTTCGTGCGGTATTGGGCGAAAAGTTTCGAGCGGGTATCACCGGAGTAAGCTGGCGTTGTCCCAATTTTGTAAGATATAATCATTCCGCAGAGGAACCCGGTGCGACTCCGGGGCTGCCCCGCAACGGTAATACCGAAAGGTTAAGCCCGGTCTACTGCCAGCCTGTCCCCGGTTCCGGGCGATAGGAATTCCGAGGGGGAAAATCGCGCCTTGAAAGCCCGGCCCCGACGGAGCCGGGCTTTTTGCCGCCCGGGTGGGGCCAAAAAGGAGACGCTTTATATGCGAAAAAACAAATCAAAGAGGGTTGAAAAAATATTCCTGTTCTCTTGTTTTATCATGATTTTTTGCTTTTTGCCCGCCGGGGCCGCGCGCGTGATTTCTTTGCTGCCCTCCTATACGGAAATAATTTTTGAGCTGGGCGCCGGCGCCGAGCTGGCTGGCGTATCCACTTTCTGCGACTGGCCTCCCGCCGCCGCGCAAAAGGAGAAGATCGGGGATTATCTGCGCCCGAATCTGGAAAAAATCTACTCTCTCAAACCGGATCTCGTATTCGCCGGGATCTGGCAGGGTTCTCCGGTGGCCCAGGAGTTGCGCAACGCGGGTATAAAAGTCGTGGAACTGCCGGAAGAGCGGAAAATTGAGGATATCTTCCGTACCGTAGAGCTTATCGCCGCCGGACTGGGACGAAAAAAAGAAGCCGCCGCGCTGGTCAAAAAGATGAAAACGGGTTTGAAAAGCGCGCTTGCCGCCTCCCGCCGGCCCGCGGTATACCTGGAGGTGGATGAGGGCGGCTGGACGGCGGGAAAGCGTTCCTTTCTTTCCGACGCGATAGAGAAAGCCGGCGGGAAAAATATTTTCGCGGGCGAGGATAAAAGCTATTTTCAGGCGTCCTGGGAGGCCGTGGTGAAGAGAGACCCGGACGCCGTTGTGCTGCTTTCAGGGTCGGCCGGAGATTTCGCCCGCCGGCCCCTGGCCCAGGGACTTAAAGCCGTAAAGGGCGGCCGGGTTTTCACCGGCCTGGACCGGGACGCGTTCTCCAGGCCCGGCCCGCGCATCGCGGCGGAAATAAGGAAACTCAGGGCCTGGCTGGACGGGAGGGAGTGATCAGGATTTAATCTTGAATCCGGAATCTTGAATCTTAAATCGTGAACGTATATGGATAAAGAGCGGAGAAAGGTGGTGTGGCTGGTTCCGGCGGTCATTGCGGCCGCGGTACTGGCGCTCTTTTCAGGCGCGGTGGACGGCGCGGGCCCCGATATTATTTTTGGCCTGAGGCTGCCCCGGATCCTGGCGGCGGCGGTGGTAGGCGCCGGTCTGGGCTTTTCGGGGGCCGTGTTCCAGGGTCTGCTTAAAAATCCGCTCAGCGACCCTTATATCCTCGGCACTTCGGCGGGCGCCATGGCGGGGGCGGTGCTCTGTTCCGCTTCCGGCATCGGCCGCGCCTCGCCTCTGTTTTATCTGGCGGTTTTTGCCGGCGCATTTGCCGCCACTTTTTTAACCTATTCCCTGGCAAGGATAAAAAAATACCCGTCGGTTTCCCATCTGGTGCTGGCCGGAGTAGCGGTCAGCACTTTTCTCACCGCGCTTATAATGCTTTTTATCACGCTTTACCGGGAACATTCGCTTTCACTGGTTTATTTCCTGCTGGGCGGTTTTTTCCCGGCGGATAATTATCTGCTGGCGGTTTCGTGCTGTCTTGTGGCGGCCTCTGTCTGCGGCGGGGCGCTGTTGTGGAGATACCTGGATATTTTCTCGCTCGGAGAGGAAAAAGCCTCCTGTCTGGGCGCGGATCCGGACAAGATCCGGCTGGCGTTCTTCGCGCTGGCCTCGCTGGCCACTTCGGCGGCTGTGGCGCTGGCCGGAACGGTGGGTTTCGTCGGACTTATAGTGCCTCATATCTTACGGCTGATTTTCGGCGCCTCGCACAGGCGGCTGCTCGTTTCCTCAGCGCTGGGCGGGGCGTTATTCCTGATTTTGGCCGATACTGCGGCGAGAACCGCGGCGGCCCCGGCCGAAATCCCGGTGGGGGTGGTGACGGCGCTGTTCGGCGCGCCGTTCTTTATCTGGCTGCTGCGCAGGATGAGGGATGAAGGCTAAAGGCTAAAGGCTAAAGGCTAAAGGCAGATATGGCACTGATACGAGCTAAAAATTTGAAGTTTTCTTATAATGGGGTTCCGGCGGTGGCCGGCGTGGATTTTGAACTTCTGGAGAAAGATTTTCTGGCGGTCATAGGCCCTAACGGATCCGGTAAATCCACTCTTCTGCGGCTCATAAGCGGCGTCCTGGAGCCGTCGGAAGGCCTGGTCGAACTGCTCGGCCGCGACGTCCGTTCCTACCCGAAAACGGAGCTGGCGCGCCTTGTCGCGTACGTGCCCAGCGAATTTTATCTGCCGTACGATTTTTCGGTCTTTGAAATAATCATGATGGGGCGCAGTCCTTATGTGGCCTGGTGGCGCAATTATTCAGCCGCCGATGCCGCCCGCGTGGGGGAAGTCCTGAGCGAAGTCGGTATCGATAAGCTAAGGGATCGGGGCATTAATTCCCTTTCAAGCGGCGAACGGCAGCTGGCTTTTATCGCGCAGGCGCTGGCCCAGGATCCGAAAGTCCTCCTGCTGGACGAGCCTACTTCCCATCTGGACATAAATTATAAGCTCCAGGTCTTTGATCTGCTCTCCCGCCTGGCCGGAGCGGGGGGGCTGGGTGTGGCCGTGGTCTCCCATGATCTGGCGCTCATGGCCGCTTACGCCGGCAAGTCGCTTGTGCTTAAAAAAGGCGGCGGGCTCTTTTATGGGCCGGCGAAAGAGGGGCTGTCCGGCGCCAATATCGCGGCCGCTTACGGCATCAGCGATCCGGCCTCCGTTACCCGGCTGCTCAAAATCCTCTGAGGATTCCGGATTGAAGATTCCGGTTCCTCTTCCACTCCGGAATCTTGAATTTTGAATAGTTTTTTGATTGCCTGTCTGCCCGGAAATTTGTTACACTTTTTGTGGTATGGGGGTTATGGGGGATATAGCCAGTTCTTGCGCTTTTTATCGGGCCTTGCCGGAAGATTGATATAGTCCGCGGCAACGGTTTTCATCACGGATACGACCTCCCTGCGCCACGAAAGCTAAGGAGAAAAAAATGACTTCATCAGGGCAATTGGATAATAAGGACAAACAGCCGGATTCCGACTATAAATCCTTGCCGGAATCCTATGGCAGCACTGAGGCGGCTTTGCTGCCGCGCGATCCCAACTGGATGTTCATTTATTGGGAAATAACCGACAACGCAAAAGCCAAAATATCCCGCGAATACGGCCACGATGTTTTTGAAAAGTCGCGCCACGTGCTGCGTGTTTACGACGCCGCCGCGACCGACGGGCGGGGACACGCCTATTTCGACATCCCCGTGATGATAGACGCCAAAAACTGGTATATAAATGTGCAGGAGGGCGGAAAGGCTTATTATTGCGAGGTCGGTCTTATACTGCCGAACGGACGCTTTATAGCCCTGGTCAGGACAAATACCGTACATCTGCCGGTTGGCCGGGTTTCCGATGTCACGGACGAGAAGTGGATGTCCGTTTCCTCTGACTTCGACAAGCTTCTGCAGATCTCCGGCGTGGAGTATATCGGCAAAGGTTCGGGCGAGGTGGCCAAATCGCTCGCCCAGCGCTGGGAGATGCTGCGTTCCGTGTTCTCCAGGGCCGCGTCCTGGGGGGTCAGTTCGCTTTCTTCCCATTCCCTGCAAAAGCCCGCGGCGGGGAAGAAATTCTGGCTGGTGGCCGATTGCGAACTTATCCTGTACGGAGCCACGGAACCCGACGCCGCCGTTACCGTGGCCGGGCGCAAAGTGACTTTAAATCCGGACGGCACTTTCTCCATGCGCTTCGCGCTTCCGGACGGCAATATGGAACTGCCGATCAAGGCGGTATCCGGGGACGGAACTGATTCCCGTCAGATCGAGATCAAAGTGACAAGAGCGACAAGGAACGATGGAAAATAAAGAAAAAGGCTACTTCGCGCTGGTTCTGCACGCGCATCTGCCCTTCATCCGGCATCCCGAGCACGAGGATTTTCTGGAAGAAGACTGGTATTTTGAGGCGATGTGCGAAACGTATCTCCCGCTTCTGGACATCTATGAGCGGCTTACCGGTGAGAACACGGATTTCCGCGTCACCATGTCGCTGACTCCGCCTTTGTGCAACATGATGTCCGACGACCTCCTGCGCGAGCGCTTCCGCCGTTATTACGGCAAGCGCCTGGAGCTGGCGGAAAAGGAAGTGTTCCGCAACCGCAATACCCCGTTCGAGAAAGTGGCCAAAATGTACGAGCGGAAGTTCCGCCGCATCCGCGAGCTCTACGAGGATTATTACCACGGCAATATCCTGGAAGGTTTCAAAAAATTCCAGGACATGGGCAAGCTTGAGATCATTACCTGCGGCGCCACGCACGGCTTCCTGCCGCTGGAAATAAGAAAAGAGGCGGTTTACGCCCAGATAAAAACGGCGGCCGACGATTACCGGTTCCGTTTCGGCCGCAGCCCAAGGGGCATCTGGCTGGCGGAATGCGCTTATAATCCGGGGGACGAAGTTTATCTGAAAGCCAACGGCATCAGGTATTTTTTCCTCGAAACCCACGGCATAATTTACGGCAGTCCCCGGCCCCGCTACGGCGTTTATGCCCCGGTCTACTGCCCCTCCGGCGTCGCCGCGTTCAGCCGCGACATGGAATCCGCGCACCAGGTGTGGAGCGCGGAGATCGGCTATCCGGGCGACCACCGCTACCGCGAGTTTTACCGCGACCTCGGTTACGACCTGGAATACGATTACGTAAAGCCCTACCTTCACCAGGACGGCGTCCGCCGAAACGTCGGCATGAAATATTACAAGATCACCGGAAAAGTGGGGTTGAACGAGAAAGCCCCATACGATCCGGACGAGGCGCGTGAAGTGGCCGCCGGCCACGCCGGCAATTTCCTGTTCAACCGCGAGCGCCAGATAGAGCATCTGCACGGTTTTCTGGGGAGAAAACCCATCGTGGTTTCAATGTACGACGCCGAGCTTTACGGCCACTGGTGGTACGAGGGTCCCGATTTCCTGGAATACCTGTTCAAAAAACTGCATTACGACCAGAAGACGGTCAGTATGATCACGCCCAGCGAATACCTGGCCAAACATCCCGACAATCAGATGATCCAGCCTTCCATGTCCTCATGGGGCGACAAGGGGTATAACGAGGTCTGGCTCAACGCTTCCAACGACTGGATGTACCGGCACCTGCATAAGGCGGTGGAGCGTATGGTGGATATGGCCAATCGCTTTCCCGACGCGGACGGTCTGCTCAAAAGGGCGCTCAATCAGTGCGCCAGGGAACTGCTGCTGGGGATGTCGTCCGACTGGGCGTTCCTGATGACGGTGGGCACCGCCAAGACCTATTCTACCAAGCGCTTCATAGAGCACACGAACCGCTTTATCGGGCTTTATGAGCAGATCATGGGCAATCGCATCGAGGAAAAGTATCTAGCCGATCTGGAATGGCGCGATAATATCTTCAGCCGCGTGGATTACAAAGTGTTCTCCACCGCCGCCCAGGAACGAGCCGCCCGCGGCTAGAAAACGGCGGGCAGTAAAGCGTAAAGAGTGTAAAATTAAAAACGGTGATAGGGAAAAAGTCCTATCACCGTTTTTAATTTTATTCGCGAACTCTTCACACTTTATATTTTACCCTTTACGGCTTGCCGTGGCGGCAAGCTGGTCGAGTTTCAGGGAAAAGCGCTCTATTATAATGTCGGAGTGGTCGTAGAGAACCTTTATTTGAGCGGCGTACGGCGCCCAGCGCGCGGGTTCGGTTCCGACCTGTTCGAACAGCTCGTGCAGGCCGTTCTGAAGATGAAAGAACGCGTCCTGTAGATTCAGATAACGCGCCGCCTTGAGCAGTTTCAGAAGATCCGAGAGATTTTCGTAGGACGGGGCGGACAAGGCTTTCTGCACCGCGGCCAGCGCGCAGTCGGCGGCCTTTAGCGGGGGGACGGGGAAGCGCACCGTCAGCCGGCGGCGTCTGAGCGTTTCGGCCTGGGTGTAGATCAGATCCAGCAGTTCCGGATCGCGCGATAGGGAAAGTTCGTCGAAAAGTATCTCAAAAACCTCCGCGGCGTAAATTTCTATCTCATACTTTATATCGCTGAACGCCGAGAGATCTATCTTGGGGTTTTTTTCGAAGATATAGAGGTAGTCGCGCATTATTTTCAAAAGCTGGCCGCGGTTCTTATGGCGAACCGAGCGGATGAAGCCTTTTATGACCGCCGATTTCCCTTCGGGAGAAAGATCCTCGAAAGTAACGCAGACCGCGCCCATGGCCGAGGCGCCGGCGCGCAGCGCGGGCATATCCGGAGCCCGGGCCGCCCGTCTGAATCCTTCCAGGTTTTCCCGCGTCGAGAGCCAGATGACCGGCAATTCCGAATCCTGCCGCGCGTAGAGGAACGAAAACGATCTGGTTTCAAGGTTCAGACGGTTCTCCGTCAGCAGTTCGCCTACGGCGGTTTCCAGCCCGTCCCGGGCGGCGGTTTCCTCTCCGGACAGCGTGTAGCTGATGCAGGCATGACCGGAGAGCGAAAGATCCCTCGCCGTTTCCGCTGAGACCGCGGCCAAAGGGCGCCGCAGGCCGAAAAGGAATTTCTCAATAAGGCGGAAAGCCGCCAGAGTTTCCGTGGTCTGAGCCGAAAGGCGTGCGGAATCTTCGTAAACTTTGCGGCCGTTCCCAAGAGCCGCGTGATTGGAATGAGCAAGTTCCAGGGTGTCCAGGAAGCTTTTTTCTATATCCTTATTAAACCCCAGTTCACCCAGAAGCGAGATAGCTTTGGCCGCGTATTTAAGGTTCTGCACCGGCTCGATCCTGGAGATATCCGAGAAGAACCAGCCGCAGCTGGTGAACATGAAGTTTACATGCTTCTGGAGCTCCAGGAGTTTCAGCGCTCTGGTCTTTTCCGCGGGGGAAAGGGTTCTGGAGGCGTGCTCCGCCAGGAAAGCCTCGACTTCCGGCCCGGAGGCGGCGGAAAAAAGGTCCGCATATTCGTTCCTGGCCAGCCAGATATCTTTCAGCAGGCTCCGGGCTTCCGTTTCGTAAACCTCGGCCGCCGTATCCCGGAGCTGGTTCAGCGCGGCCCTGAACGGCAGCCTCCAGACCGTCCGGCCTCCGCTTTCGCTGCCGCAGTCGCAGCCTCCTTTCCAGCGGCGTACGCCGTGGGAGCAGCTCCAGGCGGTGCCGTCCCCGTCCGGGCCTTTTTTTATCTCCGCCTCGTACGCCGGCGGGTGCGAGTCCAGATAGGAGGAAAAATTAATGGTTTCTATGCCGTGATTTTTCAATTCATGGCGGAAAGCGTGGGCCAGCGTCATATCCGCGAATTTGTGATGGTGGCCGAAAGTCTCGCCGTCCACCGCCAGGCTCAGGAGCTGGTCGTGCGCCGCGCCGTGCTCGAAGCCCGCGGCCAGGCGCGCGGCCAGATTCTCGGAATTCTTAAGCGCGCCCTCGAAGGCCAGGGCCTTGGAGAGCGGTCCGTCGTAGAAGAAAAGGGCTAGGCTGCGCCCTTTTATGGGTTCGCCGGCGGGGGTGCGGTCTAACCAGACATACGGCCGCCTGGTCTCGAAATGTCCTGTGGAAACGTCTGTCCACTTTTCCGAATCCAGCGGCCGTATCTTTTCCGCCTGGTAGGGCGACAGAATGGCGTAGCGCAGCCCCTGATCCACCAGCACGCGCAGGGTGTTTTCATCGGCCGCGGTTTCCGGCAGCCACATGGCCTCGGCCCGGAACCCGAACCGGCGCTCGAAATCGGCCAGGCCCCATAGCACCTGGGTCAGGCGGTCGTTGAACGAGGCCAGCGGCAGGATGGTGTGGTTATAGGCCTGGGCTATGGCGTTGGAGTGACCGTGTTCCGCCCTGGTTTCGGCCGCGGTTCCGATGATCTTGGCGTAATAGGCGGGATAGCGTTTTTCCAGCCAGGAAAGAAGCGTGGGGCCGAAGTTGAAATTCAGGTATTTGTAATTGTTAACCAGCTCCACGGCGCGGCCCATCTGGTCGTTTATCCGGGCGTAGGCGTTGGGGATATAGCATTCCCGGGCGATACGCTCATTCCAGTCATTATAGGGGAAAGCCGAATCCTGGGGGGCGATCTCGCCCGTCCAGGGGTTCTCCCTGGGCGGCTGGTAAAAATGGGCGTGAATGGCCAGGTATTTCCGCCCAGGATGTTTTTTTTCCATAAAGGTACCTGTTACCTTTGGGGGGGCTTTTTTAGCCAGGCTTTTTTACTTTGTAGCCCAGGCTTTTGAGTTCGATTTCCACCTGATCCAGATGATCGCCCTGGAGCTCCAGCGCTCCCATCTTGACCGTGCCGCCCACGCCCAGCCTTTTCTTGAATTTTTTCAGCAGCTCTTCTTTTCCGGCCGGGTGCAGCCGCAGCTTTTCGATTATAGTCATGCCGCTGCCCTTATGGCCCCGGCGGAAAGAGACGCGCACGGGTTCCGCTTGTTTCGGCTTGGCTCCCGCCGGAGCGCAGACGCATGGACTTCCGCCGCACGCCGGGCACGGCGGTTTCCAGGCGGGGTCGGTGGAGTAGACGATCCGGTCGGGCATCTAAGACCAATTATAGCAAAAAGGAGCCAGCCTCCTTTTGGGGGTCAAAAGGAGGCTGGCTCCTTTTTGATTGTGAGCAGCCAGACGAGTTCCTTTTCGTAGGCTTCGGGCGAGGGGGATTTGAGTAATGTGAGCGGCTCGTTTTTCAGCAGGGCTTCCAGGAAGCGGTTTTTTGCGGTTCCGAAAGCGCGGGCGGACAGTTCGTCCAGCAGGACGCGGAAGTTTTCAAGGCTGGATAAGGTTTTCAGCGGGCCCAGACCGGAATAATCCTGTCCGTCGCAGTCGAGACTTAAACGGAGCGGCGCCGGTCCGCCGATAATGATATCGGCGGTGAAGACGGTTTCTTTCGCGGAGGGGGGCGTCGGCAGAGGCGGGATGGACGGGAAATAGCGGGCCCGCAGGGAATTTATGAGTCCGGCTTCCAGCGCGGACGTGTCTTTAGGCGGTATTTCTACGTCATAGGCGCGGGCGGTGAGCGCGCGGACGGTTTTGGCGGGTATATGGTCTTTTAAGACGCCCGAGGTAAAATAAAAACCTTCCGTCTTAGGTTCTATTTTAGATACGGGCAGCGGCGGGGGCGGGTTTCTGAGATCCTTGTGCGACAGAAGCAGGGTTTCGAAGCCATAAGCCGAGGCCCGGAGATTGAAAGCCGAAGCTTTGGCGAGCGACGCGTTCTCCAGCAGGAATCCGGGGCTTCTCCGGAACGCCGCGGCCGCTTCATCGCGGCTTATACAGCGCTCCTGGGCCAGGAAGCCGAACGTTTTTTCCCTGGAATAAGCCGGATCTTTATGGAGGACGCAGTAAAGTTCAACCATGACCCTTAGCCGCCATGATGTCCAGGATGATCCTGTCCACTTTGTCCATGCCGAATTTTGAAATGCGGGCGATATTCTTTATGGTCTCCTCTCCGGTGGCGCCTATGAAGCCTTCCAGTTCGGTTATCCCTTCCCCGTTCACCGCCATATAAGCCGCCCGGATGGCGGAGTCGGCCGAGGAGGCGACTTTAAGGGCGCAGCCGCTCTTGGCGCCGTCGCAGAGCATGCCGCCGATGTCGCTGATCACGGTGTTTACGGCGCGTCCGGCGGCTTTCAGATCCACGCCTTTCAACTGATAGACGATGGCCACGGAGGCGCCGACGCCCGCGGCTACCGCGCAGCCGCAGATGGGGGCCAGTTCGCCGGTAAAAACTTTTATATAGGAGTTCACGAGATGGGAAAGGGCGATGCTCTTTAAAACCCTGGGTTCCCTGATCCTGAACGCTTTGCCGACGAGGTAGGGCACCAATATGGCCACCACTCCCTGATTCCCGGAGCCGCCGCTGGACATCACTTTCACCGCGGCGCCGGCCATGCGCGCGTCGGTGGCGGCGGAAGTGGTCAGTTTGGCCGTGGAGAGAATGTCCTTTTTCAGGTATCCTTTTTTGATCAGATCCTGGATATAATAGCCGACTTTCTTCAGTTTAAGGCCTTCGCGCGAGGCCTTGAGATTGAATTCTATGCCTTGTTTTATGTAGGCCAGGTCGGCCGCGTCGGCTTTTTCAGCCTCCTTGAAAAGCCGCGAGAAATCGGCTTTCCTGAGGAGATTTTTGTAAGCGTCACGGCCGCTCTTCGCGCCGGCGCCTGAGGCGCCCGCGCGGGCGGCGACCGGCACCCCTCTGAACACGGTTTTGCCGTCCTTTTTAAGCAAAACTATATTGCCGTGTCCGCCGGAGAGAACGCAGACCGCCTTGTGACCGGCGGTTTTGAGACTAGCCTTTACATAAATACCCCGCCGCGAGTGATCCACGCTCAGTTTGATCCGGCCGCTCTTTATGAGCGCTTTGGCCGCCCTGAGCGTTTCTGGAGTGACTTTCCGGAAGATTTCGGTTTTGAGGCCCGGCTCCCTTATCAGCGTTCCGAGCGCGGCCGCCAGGAGATTTCCTTTTTCGCCTTTGGTGTTGGGGAGGGCCACGGCGAGACCATTCTTGTAGATGCCCGGGTCGGTGCTTATTTCCGCTTTCAGGATCCGGCCGCGTCCCAGCAGCTCCGCCGCTGAGGCGGCGCAGAACGCGACGGCGACCGGCTCGGTGCAGCCCATGGCCGGGTTGACTTCGTATTTCAGGACTTCTTTTAGTAAGGACATAGGGGGGGATTGAAGATTCAGGATTTAAGATTTAAAATTCAGAATGCCAATTGTTTTTTTCTGGTCCAGATCGTCAGAGCGCCGGCTGAGATAAAGGCGCACGCGGCGCCGACCACGAAAGGCGCGGCCGGGGAGACCTTTGTCCACAGAAGGCCGGCCAGGGCGCTGGCCGCGAAAGTCAGAAAGCCCATGGTTCCCTGGAAGTAGCCCATGCCGGTGGCGCGGTTATCGGCGGCGCTCAGATTGGAAATTACGGCCTTGGCGATGCCTTCGTTGAACGCGCCGTAGAAGCCGTAAAGGGCGAACAGCGCCCAGATCATCCAGCCTTTGTCCGCCGCGGCGAAGCCGAGATAGACCGCGGAGAAAACCAGAAAACCGAAGATCATGCTCTTTATTTTTCCCAGCCTGTCGGACAGCCAGCCGGCGGGCGCGGCCAGAAAAGCGTAGACCAGATTATAGCCGGTGTACGCCAGGATGACGTGCGTGGTGGTGAAACCGGCGTTCTTGGCTTTCATTATCAGAAAAACGTCGCTGGAATTGCCTATCGCGAAAATGGCATAGAGGGAGACAAAGGTCTTGAAATCGGAAGTCATGGGGGTGCGGGGGGGAGTGGTCAGTGCAGAGTGATCAGTGGTTAGTGATGAGGTTCCGGATCCGCCGCTTTGGCCGGCGGCTTCTTTGACGAAATAGATCAGGACGAAAACACCCAGTATGGCGGGGATAAAAGCGGCTTTGAAAATAAAACGGTAATCAGGGGCGTCGGCCGGCATACTGCTCAGCATCAGGAGGGCGACCAGCGGGCCGAGGGCCGCGCCCAGGGTATCCATGGCCCGATGAAAACCGAAAGCCTTGCCCCAGTGCTGTTTCTCTATGGAATCGGCGATAAGCGCGTCGCGGGCGGAAGTGCGCAGGCCTTTGCCCACGCGGTCTATAAAACGGGAGAACAGGACGAAATGCCAGGTAACGGCGAACGCGAGCACGGGCTTCGCTATGGCCGAGAGGCTATAGCCGGCCACGATGAATGGCTTGCGCCTGGAAACCTTGTCCGACCACAGGCCTCCGAGGATCTTTAAAAAGCTGGCGGTGGATTCGGCCACGCCTTCTATGAGGCCCACCACGCTCATCGGGGCGCCCAGCACGGAGGTGAGAAAAATGGGCACTATGGGATATAGCATCTCGCTTGAAATATCGGTGAGGCCGCTTACAATGCCCAGGAAAGTCACGTTCCTGGTCAAACCTGTTCTCATGTCCTTGAAGAAACCCATTAAACCTCCGGAAAAAAATAGGGTAGAGGGTATAGAGGTTAGGGTAGAGGATGCAGAAATAAGGAATTTCCCACTCTAAACCCTGGACCCTATACCCTAACCCCTACCGTGATTATACCAATAGAGCCAGAGCCGCCGCCACTAATACGGCGGCGCAGAAATTGAGGAGGAATACGCCCAGCGCGTCCTTAAGCCCCAGTTCCCTTATCGTGACGGCGAAAGCGCCGATGCAGGGCAGATAGAGCGTAAGAAATACCGAGGCGACCACCAGCTGGCCGGGCCCGAGTCCGAATGGGATCAGCATGGCGATGGAGATGTCCTTGCGCAGGAAGCCGAGCGTCATCACCGAGACGGTGTCGGCCGGCAGGCCCAGAAGATGCGTGACGGGGTATTTAAAGAGCCCGGTCAGGGCGTGCAGGATGCCGGTCATATTGAGGATATTTATTGTCAGCACCCCGGCCAGGATCATGGGCACCGCTTCGACCAGGAAATCTTTCAGGCGCAGCCAGGTCTTGGACCACAAGACCGGGAGGGAGGGGAGCTGGTAAGGAGGGATCTCTATGAAGAGTTCCGGCGTTTCGCCTTTCAGGACGCGGTTAAGCGCCAGGCCCGCCGCCGCTCCCGCGCCCGCCAAAGCCAGGAACACGGCGATAGTGTATTTTACCGGATAAGGCGCCAGCACGCTTAAGATCATGGCGCTCTGCGGCATGCAGGGGGCGGCGGCCAGGGTCAGCGCCGTGGCTATAACGCGCTCGCGTCTGTTCTCAAGAACCCGCACCGCCAGGATGGCCGGCACTTTGCAGCCGAGCCCCAGCATAAGCGGGATGGTGCCGTAGCCGTGGAGGCCCAGCTTATGCATCGTGCTGTCCAGCAAAACCGAAAGTCTGGGCAGATAGCCGAGATCCTCCAGCACGCCCAGCACCAGATAGAAAGCTATGAGATAGGGGAGGACGACGATAAATGGAATGTAAAGTCCGGTGACGAGCAGGCCGAAGTCTTCCATGGGTTTCATGGAGGCGCCCACAAGCAGGGTCTTCAGCGCGCCGCTCAAATGGAGGAACACTGAGGCTTTTTCCAGCGCGGGTATGTACACGCCGTTGAAAAGAGGATCCAGAACCTGAGTGATGAGTGTTTCTCCGGCCGTCCTTACGGCCGCGAACACGGCCGCCATGGCCGCGAAAGCGAAAGGGATGCCGGTGGAGGGCCTGGAGGTGAGGTCTTCCAGTTTCTCCAGCAAGCTGGGGTGTTTGTGGGCCAGGGTCTGGCATTGGGCCGTCAGTTTGCCTACGAGGAGCCATTTTTCGTCGGTGGAAGCGGGGGGCGCGTCGTGCCTCGGCAGACCTCCGGCCCGGAACGACCGCACTGCGTCGTTAAGGAGCGTGAGCCCTTCTCCGGTGGTCGCCACGAAAGGGATCACTTTTATTTTCAGCGCGGCTTCAAGTTTGGCGGAGTCTATGCTGATGCCGCGGCGTTTGGCGATATCCGACTTGTTCAGCAGGATTATCATGGGGGTTCCGAGGCCCATAAGTTCCAGCGCGAAAAAAAGGTTTCTTTCCAGGTTGGTGGCGTCCAGCACGTGGATCAGCAGTTCTTTGCCGTCTTCAAGTATCATCCTGCCGGCGGCTTCCTCGGCTTTATTCGCCGGGCTCAGGCTGTAGGCGCCCGGCACGTCTATGACGGCGAAATGCTCTCCGCCAAGCACCGCCGAGCCGCTGGTGTAGCTTACCGTTGTGCCGGGATAGTTGGAGGAGATCACGTCCAGGCCGGTCAGGCGGGAAAAAACCACGCTCTTTCCGACGTTCGGGTTGCCGGTCAGCAGGAGCGTGCCGCAGCTTACTTTTACGCTGATCCGCTTTGCCATACCCCGGCCCAGGGCGATCCTGGAACCCATCACTTCCACCGTAACCGGCCCCTTGTACCCCTTGGGCGTCCTTTTGGTCAACTGGCGGCCGGAGTGTATTCCCATAGTCTGAAGTTTTTCCGCCAGTCCGGGAGGGCCGGAAATATCGATGACGCAGCCCTTTTCGTGTTCCTTCATGGAAAGCAGATCCGAGATTTTGTCGTTTTTCATATCGCGCGAGCTTTTCTGTATTCCTCGGCAAGAGTTTTCAGCACTACGGTCAGATCTTTTTCGCCCTCGCCCAGCTTGTACGATGTCGTCATCACTTTTTCAATAGCTTCGGTGACCGGCAGCCGCTGGCCGCGTCCGTCCGCTTCTTTGAGCATAAAACGCGCGTCTTTAAGCATATGTTTGAGGGCGAAAGCGGGGGGGAAGTCTTTTTCCAGGATATTCCGTTCCTTCATCCTGAAATAGCCGCAGTTCAGCGCCGGGCTTTCGTTCAATACGGAAAATATCAGTTTGGGATCCAGTTCCAGCCGCTCGGCCAGGATCGCGCTTTCAGCCAGGGCGGCGGTGAGCCCCGCCACTATGAGATTTACGCATAGTTTCAGCGCCGTGCCGGCCGGAGCGGGCCCGGCGTAGATCACGGTTTTGCCCATTGCCAGGAGAATGGGCCTGGCTTCGTCCACCGTTTTTTCCTCTCCGGCGGCCAGCATGATAAGCGTGCCGTCTTCCGCCAGCGGTTTTGAGCCGGAGACCGGGCAGTCTACGAACCTGACCCTTTCCGCGAAGCAGCGATCTTTAAGTTTTTTTGCGTATTCCACGGAGACCGTGGAGGCATTGATGAGGAGGCTGCCGTCGAAACCGGCGGCGAAAACGCCCTCCGGGCCTTCCAGCACGGCGTCCAGCGCGGCCGGGTCGGACACCATCGTTATCACCACATTGCACATCCTGGCCAGCGCTTTGGGCGTGGCCGCCACCTCGCAGCCTTTGTCCGCGAAGCCGGTGGTTTTCAGACGGTTGCGGTTATGGACCGAGACGTTAAAACCGGCTTTTACGAGATTTTCGGCCATCGCCCGGCCCATGACGCCGAGCCCGATAAAACCTATCCGCGGGGGAATGCTCATAATATTCTCCTGCTGCCATAGGCCGTATGCCATAAGCCATAGGCAGATTTAACCTTTAAGCTTTTTTAACTCTGCCGGGGTCAGGTCGCGCCACTGGCCGGGGAGAAGGCCGTCAAGCTTCAAGGGGCCTATGCTCAGTCTCAGAAGCCGCAGGACGGGAAAACCCACGGCGGCCAGCATCCGGCGCACCTGGCGGTTGCGTCCTTCCCGCAGCTCTATCTCCACCCAGGAAACAGGCACCGTTTTGCGGAACCTTATCGGCGGGACTCTGGGCGGCAGATCCGGTTCCTCCACGGCGCGCGCTCCGCACGGGAGGGCGGGGCCGTCGCTGAGAACCGGGCCTTTGCGCAGTTTCTCCAGCGCGTCGCCGGTAATGGTACGCTCCACCTGGGCCAGGTAGAGCTTGGGCATCTTATGCCTGGGTTCCGCTATGCGGCTCTGGAGCGTTCCGTCGTCCGTAAGAAAAAGCAGGCCCTCGCTGTCGGCGTCCAGGCGTCCGGCGGCGCGCACCCCCTTTGGAAAACCGAATTCCGCCAGGGACTTGTGGCCGTGAACCGGGGTGAACTGCGATAAGACGCCGTAAGGCTTATAAAAAATTATATAGCGCATGGCGATGCCGTAAATATGAAGAGTGCTTTACGACGCCGGCCCGAAAACCGGCGCCAATATGTTATTATATTTTATATGCCCTACGCTTTTGTGGAAAAACAACATGATTTCGACGTCCTTGTCGCCAAACTCCGGACGCATAAATACCTCTCCATAGACACCGAGTCCAACAGTATGTACGTGCATAAGGAACAGCTTTGCCTGGTGCAGCTTGCCAGCGAACATCTGAACGCCGTGGTCGACTCCCTGGCCGTGGATATAAGAGGCCTTGCGCCCATTTTCGCGGATAAACACATAGAAAAAATCTTCCACTCCGCCGAAGCGGACATTAAGACCATCAAAGCTTCCATACCGGTCAAGTTTGAGAACATCTTCGACGTCATGCTGGCCGCCAAATATCTGGGCCTTAAACGCTGCGGCCTGGAGAATATGGTCAAGGAGCACATCGGCATCGAGCTCAACAAGAAATTCCAGAAAGCAGACTGGGGCCGCCGGCCGCTGATGAAAGAGATGCTGGATTACGCTATCGGCGACGTCCTCTATCTGCACAAGCTGCGCAATATGTTCGCGGAAGAGCTCAATAAAAAAGGCAAGCTAGAAGAGATAAAAAGCGAATTCGCCGAGGTCGCGGAGCTGGAGCCTTCGAGGAATGAATTCGACGAGAACGGCTTCTTCCGCATCCACGAGGCCCGCCAGCTCAACGGCCGCGGCCTGGCCGTTCTGAGAGAACTTTATATTTTCCGTGAACGGGCCGCAAGGGAACGCAACCGGCCGCCGTTCAAGATCATCAGCGAAGACCTGATGTTCCGTCTCGCGACGGCGCCCAAAGAGGCCCTCGACAACCTTTCAATTTTCAAGGGGATGTCCGCTTATGTCCTGGCCAATCACGGCCCGTGGATAAAGGACGCCATTCAGTACGGGCTGAAAGCGCCGGAAGTGCAGTTTCCGAAACGTTCCGCGCCGCCGTCTTCGGACAAGCGCGTGCATTTTGAGGGGATACGGGAGCGGTTCAAGGTGCTCAAGGCCTGGCGCCTTGAGACCGCCAACAGGCGCAATATGCTGCCCGAGGCCGTGCTCAGCAACGATATTCTGGAAAAAACGGCGCTGATAGATCCCAAGACGGCCGACGAACTTAGAAGCGTGAGGGGGTTCGGGCCGGAGAAGTTCGTGTTGTACGCCGAGGAAATGGTCAAGGCCCTGAGAAAGCCTAAAAAAACCGCCTGACGCGTCATCCCAATATTTTTCTCATCAGATCCGGCCGGTTTATCTCCCTTAACGCTTTTATTATCAGCGGCCGGTTTTCCGGCTTGAAATACTGGAGCAGCGCCCGGTGCAGGCGCCGCTCCGTTTCTTTTTTAGCGGAGTAGACCGGTTCCAGGGTAAAAGGATCCAGGCCCGTGTAGTACATGGACGAGGCAATGTCCATGGGAGCCGGCAGAAAGTCGTTTATCTGAAGCGGCCGGTAGCGTCTGGCTTTCAGAAAAGCGGCCAGTTCGGCCGCGTCCTCAAGCGTCGCGCCCGGGTGGGCCGAGATAAAATAGGGCACCAGATACTGTTCTTTTCCCGCCCTTGAGGAAGCCGACAGGAACTGCTCGGCGAATTTAACGAACACGCCGCTTCCCGGTTTTCTCATTTTTTTCAGCACTTCCGGCTGGCTGTGTTCCGGCGCCACTTTCAGCTGTCCGCCGGTATGGAACGCGGCTATTTCGCTGATGTACTCGCCGCATTGCAGGGCCAGATCCATCCTGATCCCGGACGCGACGAAAGCTTTTTTAAGGCCCTTTATTTTCCTGACTTCGCGCAGCAGCTCCAGCAGAGGTTTGTGATCGGTCTCAAGGTTCGCGCAGATCGCCGGATGCAGGCAGGACGGTCTTTTGCATTTTTCGCAGAGGCCCGTGTCCCTGCCGCCCATGCGGTACATATTGGCGGAGGGAGCGCCTAAATCGGAGATGAGGCGCGTGGAACCTTTTTCGTTCACCAGTTTTTCGGCTTCTTTCAGGATGGAGCCGCGGCTGCGGGACTGGATAAATTTGCCCTGGTGCAGGCCGAGCGAACAGAAAGCGCAGCCGCCGAAGCAGCCGCGGTGGATAACGATGGAATCTTTTACCGTTTCGAAAGCGGGTACGGGCTCTTTGTAGGATGGGTGCTGTTTTTTCAGGAAAGGAAGGCCGTAGATCCTGTCCAGCTCTTCCATGGCCAGGGGGAAGGAGGGAGGATTCTGGACAACGGCCCGCGTATCGGAGAACTGGATCAGGGTTTTGGCGCACCAGGGATTGGCTTCTTCGTGGATCATGCGCGTGGCGCCGGAGAATTTGAAGCGGTCGCGGGAGACTTCTTCGAAAGAGGGAATGACCAGCGCATTTTCCGGCTTGAGTTCTTTAGCCTCTTTCTGGCCGAGGACGTACGAAGTGCCGCGCACGTTGCGTATTTCTTTAACGGGCGTCCCGGCTTTCAGGAGGGCGGCTATCTCAAGTATGGGACTTTCGCCCATGCCGTAGACAAGCAGGTCGGCTTTCGCGTCCAGCAGCACGCTCTTCCTGACTTTATCGGACCAGTAATCGTAATGGGCGAAGCGGCGCATGGAGGCTTCTATGCCGCCGAGGACTATGGGAACGCCGGGGTAGGCTTCGCGGGCGCGCTGGGCGTAGATGACGGCGGCGCGGTCGGGCCTGAGGCCGGGGCGGCCGCCGGGTGAATAGTCGTCATTGGAGCGGATGCGGCGGTTGTGGGTGTACTTGTTGATCATGGAGTCCATATTGCCGGCCGAGATTCCGAAAAAGAGGCGCGGTTTGCCGAATTTTTTGAAGTCTTCGGCGGAGATCCATTTGGGCTGGGAGAGGATGGCTAAGCGGCAGCCGGCGGCTTCGAGGACGCGGCCTATGAGCGCCATGGCGAAGGAGGGATGGTCTACGTAGGCGTCGCCGGTGACGAGGACGACGTCGACGCAGTCCCACCCCCTGGCTTTGACCTCGTCCGTCGTCATCGGTAGAAATTTGTTTGTGTTCATAGTTCCAAACCAAAGTATAACATTTTGAGAAAAAAGGCAGACCCTCAAAAAGGTGCCTGGCACCTTTTTGAGGGTGGCTTTTATTTTGGGTGTTTTTTTGTAATAATAGGGGTAGGCGGTCATGGACGAGGTTTGGAGGCTATTTATGAAGAAATTTATCACACTGTTCCAGGCGGTTTTGGCGGCGGTTCTTATGGCGGAGGGCGCGGCTATGGCCGATCCGTTCTCGGATTTTAAAAAATACGCGGCTGAGTCCTATCTGAAGCCGTTCGCCAAGGATTTCGGCGGGCTTATCGGCGGGGCCGATTTTCATACCGGCCGCACAGCCGGTTTCCCGGGCTTCGACGTGGGGATCGCGGGTGTGGTTCAGTCCAAACCCAGTTCCGCCAACACGATACTCAAGACCGCGGGGGTGGACGCGTTTGGTCTGGCGCTTCTGCAGGGTTCTGTGGGGCTGCCGGTTGTGGACGCCGATCTCACGGTGCGCGGCGTAACCTATTCCGATCTGACCATTGTCGGCGGAGGCCTGCGTTACGGGCTTTTAAAAAGCGGAACGCTGACCAAATTTATTCCTGACGTGTCGGTTTCCGTTTTTTACGACGCGATAAATTACACGTATTTCAAGGGCAGCCATATGTCGGTGGACGCCGCTGCTTCGCTGGATATTCCCGTCGTAAAGCCGTTCGCCGGCATCGGATACGACAGAACCAAACTTGAAGTTAAGGGCGTCGGCGCCGCGCTGGACGGAACCACCGCCGCCGTTTCCGCGCCCCGCTACACGCTGGGACTGAAACTTGTGCCGTTCCCGCTCACTTACGTGTTCGCCGCTTACAGCATTTTGCACGGCCAGGCCGGCTATCAGGCGGGTCTTGGTATAAAATTCTAGGAGGAACAATGGAAACCAATCAGACCGAAAACGCGGAAAGCGCCAGATTAATAGAGCTGGCCGAACACTACGGGGCCAATAACTACCATCCCCTGCCTATGGTCATAGCGCAGGCCAAAGGCGTCTGGGTAAAGAGCCCGGAGGGTAAAAGATATATGGATATGCTCAGCGGGTATTCGGCGCTGAACCACGGCCACAGGCATTCCAGGATCATAAAATCCCTTGTGGAACAGGCGAAGAAAGTCACGCTCACTTCGCGCGCTTTTAATAACGACCAGATAGGGCCGTTTTTCAAAGAGATCTGCGAATTCACCGGTTACGACATGGCGCTTCCCATGAATACCGGCGCCGAAGCGGTGGAGACCGCTCTCAAGGCGGTCAGGAAATGGGGTTACAAGGTGAAGGGCGTGGCGGAAGGCCAGGCCGAGATAATCGTCTGCTCCAACAATTTTCACGGCAGGACGATCTCGATCGTTTCTTTCTCGACCGAAGCGCAGTATAAGGACGGCTTCGGCCCCTTTACTCCGGGTTTTAAGATCGTCGCCTACGGAAACATCGACGCGCTCAAGGCCGCCGTGAACCCTAACACCGTGGCTTTCATGGTGGAACCCATACAGGGCGAGGCCGGTATCATGGTGCCGCCGGCCGGCTACCTGAAAGCCGCTTACGACTTCTGCAAGGCTAATAAAGTTCTTTTCGTGGCCGACGAGATCCAGACCGGCTTTGGCCGGACCGGCAGGAGATTCTGCTGCGATCACGATAATATAAAGCCCGACATGCTCATTCTGGGCAAGGCCCTTGGCGGCGGCGTTATGCCGATCTCCGCGGTCGTGGCCTCGAAAGACGTGCTGGGAGTGTTCAGTCCCGGCGATCACGGCAGCACGTTCGGCGGCAACCCGCTCGCCTGCGCCGTGGCACGCACCGCCATCAAAGTGATCGTGGAAGAAAAACTGGCGGAGCAGTCCCTGGAGATGGGGAATTATTTCATGGAACAGCTGCGCACCATAAAGGGCAAACATATCAAGGAAGTCCGCGGCAAAGGCCTGCTGATCGGAGTGGAACTGGATACCGCCGCCCGCCCCTATTGCGAGCAGTTGATGAATCTCGGCATTCTGGCCAAGGAAACGCACGACCATGTCATCCGTTTTGCCCCGCCGCTCGTTATCACCAAAAAAGAGATAGACTGGGCTTTCAGGCGGATAAAGAAAGTCCTCCGCAAGTAGCGCGCGGAAATGCGTGAAAAATACGGGATCATAAAAGAAAAGTTCGGCGCGGACTGTTTGTTCTCCGCGCCGGCTTCAGGTTTTACCACTTACCGGGCGGGCGGTCCCGTGGACGCGCTGGTAAAACCCTCTTCCCGCGAAACGCTGGCCTGGCTCAGCGCTTTTTGTCTGGAAAATGATATCCCGTTTCTGGTTTTAGGGGCCGGTTCCAACATCCTCGTCAGTGACAAGGGTTTTAAAGGCGTGGTTGCGCTTACCCTGAAACTGGATAAAATAGAACTCTCGGGCGGCACGCTTACGGTAGAAGCCGGGGCATTGTGGGACAACGCGGCCGGAATTTCGGCGGAGGCGGGGCTGTCTGGTCTGGAAAAGACCTCGGGCATTCCGGGAACGGCGGGGGGAGCCGTATTCATGAACGCCGGAGCTTTCGGCCAGGAGACTTTCGACTGTCTGGAAAGTTTCGAGGCGATGAACCGGGCGGGCGCGGTGAAGATTTTTAAAAAGAGCGATGTTAAATACGGTTATCGTAAAGTGGAGGGGCTTGAGGGGCTGACGATCCTGAGCGCCATGTTCAGGCTTAAGGCGGGGGACAAAAAAACGCTGGCGGCGGAACGACGCGGTGTGCTGGCCCGGCGCGCCGAAAAACAGCCGCTGGATTTCCCATCGGCGGGCAGCGTATTCAAGCGGCCGCCGGGGGATTATGCCTCGCGCCTCATCGACGCGGCGGGGCTTAAAGGTTTAAGGATAGGGGATGCTCAGGTGTCGGAGAAACACGCCGGCTTTATCATCAACCGCGGCAAAGCCTCGGCCTCCGATATCTATGCTCTAATTGAAAAGATACGTTACGAAGTGAAAACCAGATCCGGTGTGGAATTAGAGCTGGAACAAATACTGCTGGGCGAATTTAACCGGACGTAAATTATTAACAAACGACCCCGGCCGGCCGTGCGGCGGCGCGGGGTCGTAAACCCAGCCGGTTTTATCTTTTATCGCACTTGAAGATATTCCTGTATGCCGACACGGAACTGACGGTGAAAGCGGGGTCTTCGCTTTCGATCACATAATTGTCCTGATCTATAAACTCCGAAAGATGGAAGACATCGTTCCCGCCGGCCTGCGCGTCCCTTAGCGTTATCGCCCTTGGGAAATTGAGGTTTTCCGTAGATGTTGTAAAGATCCTGGAGTCCCATAGCTGGCCGTGATTCGTCCAGCCCTTGTAGGCATATTTTTCAATTTCTCCAGTGGCCTTGTTCAGGACGAACAACGCCTTTACATAGCCAGTTTCCTCAAGTTCGAAACTGTATCCGAAGTTGGTCTTATTGTGCGTGCAGAAAGCCAGCCCCTGAACCGTAATAAACTTGCCTTGATTCTTCGCCAAATATTCCGTGGGCTGCTGCGCATAGGCCGAACCGCATAACATTAGTGTCAGAGAAAGAAGAACATATTTCATTTACATAACTCCTTTATTCGTTTAAGTTCGCCGCAGACTAACCGCCTAGCGACGTATAAAGTCCTCATGCATAGTATTCCATAAACCATGCAGTTCCACAACGGCCTTTGGTCCCTGCCCGTGCCAGGCATTGGACCCAGATCCGCATAGGTATTATTGTTCTGACAGGTTATCCGGTTTTTTTCAGCTTTTCTATTTCAAGTTTTATCTGGTCGTCCGGGATCTTGGTGAAAAGAAGCGTGTCATCGGTTCCAAGCGTTTTGTTGTTCAGATCGCCGGTATAAGGCTTGAATTCCGGGGCTTTACCATCTGTGTTCATCCCCGCTTTGGTCAGGATCTTCAGGGCCGTGTCGGGGATCACCGGGTACAGAATTATCGCCGCATTTATTATCGCGCGCGAGGCCACGTTCAGAACGGTTCCGCAGCGGGCCAGGTCGGTCTTCCTGAGCGTCCAGGGGGCCGTGTCGTTGACATATTTGTTGGCGGCATGGGCCAGCGCCATGGCCTGCGTAAGCGCGGCCCGCACGCGGTAGGAATAATAAGACTTGCTTGCCTCTTCGAACACCGGCGTGAAACTGTCCAGCAGCGCCTTGTCCTCCGGCTTCAGTTCGGAAGAAGCCGCCGGTATCTTTCCGTCAAAATTCTTCCTGATGAACGAGAAGCACCTGTTGACCAGGTTGCCCAGGCTGTCGGCCAGCTCGTTGTTACGGGCCTGGAAATCTTCCCACGCGAACTGCGAGTCCGAAGTTTCGGGCCCGTTGGACGCTATGGCGTAGCGCAGCGCGTCCACGCCGTATTTCGAAAAGAAGTCCGCCGTGTCGATATACCAGCCGTCCGACTTGGAAAATTGCCGGCCTTCGAGGTTGTAAAACTCGTTGCCCGGCACATTGTCCGGTATGATATACGGTTTGTCCTGTCCCATCAGCATGGCGGGCCAGATGATGGTGTGGAAGATGATATTGTCTTTGCCTATGAAGTGGATCAGCTTGGTTTCTTTATCGAACCACCAGTCTTTCCAGGCTTCCGGCTTGCCGCTCAGCCGGGCCCATTCCATGGTGGACGAGACGTAGCCTATGGGCGCGTCAAACCAGACATAAAGGACTTTGCCTTTGGCTTCCTCCAGCGGCACTGGGACGCCCCAGGCGAGGTCGCGGGTTATGGCGCGTTCCACCAGGCCTTCTTCGATAAGGGAGAGGGCCTTGTTCTTTACGTTGGGTTTCCAGTCCTTTTTGTTCTCCAGCCACTCTTTCAGTCTGGGCGCGAAAGCTTTCAGGTCCATGAAGTACTGGGTGGCCCGGCGGATCTCGGGTTTCCTGCCGCAGACCTTGCAGGCGGGGGAAATTATTTTGGACGGATCCAGCCATTCGCCGCACTTGGTGCATTCGTCGCCGCGCACGTCGGGGGCGCCGCATTTTGGGCAGGCGCCGGAGACGTAGCGGTCCGCCAGGAAGCGGTTGCAGGCGGAGCAGTAGAACTGGTCTTCCACGGCGGGCTTTATGAGGCCTTTTTTGTGGAGGGCGAGGAAGAATTCCTGCGAGAGTGCGTAATGTTCGGGGATGGTGGTTCTGGAAAAGTGGTCGAAGCGGATATTAAGCTTGTCGAAAAATTCCTTTATGATGTTGTGGTAGCGGTCCACGTACTGTTTGTAGGGTATGCCTTCTTTTTCGGCGTTGATGGTTATGGCTACGCCGTGCTCGTCGGTGCCGCAGATGTAGAGGACGTTTTCGCCTTTCTGGCGGAGGAAACGGTTGAAGATGTCGGCCGGGAGGTAGGCGCCGGCTATGTGGCCGAAGTGGATGGGGCCGTTGGCATAGGGCAGGGCGCTGGTGATGAGATATTTGGACATGGCGGTTTCCTTATTCAGAGGTCAAGATATCCAATTATATCATTTTCACTAAAACCCCCCGGGAAAGTAACGCAGAGCGGAAAGTTGTCAGGGTTTCAGAATCGGCGAAAGATTATGGGTTGGTTTTTTTGGCCCAGTGTGAGGAGTTTGAAGAGGATCCAGAGGAGGATGCCGCCCAGGAGGAGCAGGGGGATGCCTATTATCGCGCCTACGATGGTGGAGGTAAGGATTAGGCCCAGGACTATGAGGCCGAAACTGGCAAGCAGTATGGCGGTGATAAAGAGGAACTTTACTTTCAGGAATAAACCGTAAAAGGGAATATTAGCGGTGTCAGGGTTTACGCCGGAAGCGGAGCCACCGGTCGTTTGGCTGGCAGGGCCGGAGGCGCCGTGGGCTTCAGGTCTTCCAGGGCGGTTCCCGCGGCGGCGGCCGGTTTCAGCGCCTGAATTTCCCGGCGCGCCCGGGCCGGAAACTATTTCCGCTTCCACGCAATCGTCGTTGGCAGGTTTTTTAAAAACGTCCAGTCCCATACAAGGCTAATTATACCAAGAAGCGGAGATAACAGGGCTCAATAATCTATAATATAACGATGAAAAAACGTTTCCGCGCCGCGTTTCCTCTCGCTATTCCGCGCCGGCGCGCCATCTTTACCCTGATTTTTTTATTTTCTCCCGTCGTTGCCCGGAGTATGCCGGCCAATCCGGTCCCGGTCGAGGTTTCCCAGCCCGACGGGACTAGGATCAGGGTCTCTCTCAAGGGCGATGAGTTTTATAAGTGGCATGAAGACGAAAAAGGCTATACCATCCTCAAGGATACCGTTACCAGCGAATGGACTTACGCCGAAAAGGACGCGCGGGGGGTTCTTACGTCCGGGAAATATATAGTCGGCGCTTACGATCCCGCAAAACTCGGCTTGCCCAAAAGATTGATAGACGACGGAAAGGCCGTCCGGGCAAGGACGGCCCGCGCCAAGCGGGATGTCTACCCGTCTTTTTCCGTTTCCGGAAGCCGGGCCCCCGGCGCCCCGGCCAGGACTCCTATCTTGAACGGCACAATGAAAAATCTGGTGATACTTGCCAGATTCTCCGACCTGGCCCCCACGCATACTTCGGCTGAATTCAGCGATCTTTTCAATACGGCCGGTTATATTACCGACGGCGCAGTCGGTTCGGTGCGGGATTATTACCAGGAGGTTTCGTACGGCAAACTTACCGTTCAATCCACGGTAACCGCCTGGGTCACTCTTCCCGGCAGCGCCGCCGATTACGGCGCGAACACAGGCCCGGACGGTTCCGATGCCGATCCCCGCAAAATGGTCACAGATGCCATAGATCTGCTGGATCCGGTTTTTGACTTTTCCACGCTTGATAACAATGGCGATGGCTGGGTGGACGGCCTGGACATTATTCACTCCGGTTACGGCGAAGAATCCACCGATAATCCTACGGACATCTGGTCCCATTATTGGGGGCTTGACGATCCGATCACCAGGGACGGAGTGAAAATACAGATGTACCATACGGAGCCGGAACTCAGAAGCGGCGGGGGTATTACGCGCATAGGCGTTATCTGCCATGAAACAGGCCATTTCCTGGGCCTGCCCGATCTTTACGACACTACGGGCGCCAGCGCCGGGGCCGGCTCGTTCTGCCTGATGGCCCTGGGAAGCTGGAACGGCGGAGGCGTCCCGCCCGACGGCCGTTCTCCCGCCCATCCGAGCGCGTGGTGCAAGAAAACTCTTGGCTGGGCTTCGGCAACGCAGCCATTGACGAGCGGAGCATATTCTCTGCCCAGGATCGAAGATAACAGCCCCGCCCTGTATCTTTTAAGGTCTCCCGCTTTTCCGTCCACGGAATATTTTTTGGCCGAAAACCGGCAGGGGCACGGTTTCGATTCGGCTCTGCCAGGACCTGATATGGGGATGCTGATCTGGCACGTGGATGAGAGCGTGGCCAATAACGACAACCCCGCTCATTACCTTGTGGATCTGGAAGAGGCCGATAGCGTGCAGCATCTGGAACTGAGCTATTCCGCGCTCAGTTCCAACCTGGATTACTTCCGTTCGGATAATAAGAGCAGCTTCGGAGACGCCACCGTGCCCGGCAGTATAAGTTATTACGGCTACGGCCTCGGGATCTTAATGAGCGGCATCTCGGCCAGCGCCGATCCAATGACTTTCAATTTATCGGGGGTGGAAGCTTCGCTGGCGAGCCTGAACAGCATGGACAGGCTTAAGGCTTATCCGAATCCCTGCTATTTCAACAGATCCGACCTCACCATCGGGGGTATGCCCGCGGATCCGGATCCGAAGATCTATATTTATAACACCGCGGGTGAGCTTGTCCGGACGCTTCAGCGCGGCGACGGCATAAACTCTTTTAACACCGCGGTGTGGAACGGCAGGGACAGGAACGGGGCCAAGGCGGCCAGCGGGCTTTATATCTATCTGGCGAAGACCGCCAATTCCGGCAAAGCGACGGGGAAGTTCTATATTTTCTGGTAAGGTATGAGGAATAAAATAATATTTTTGATCACGGTCAGCCTTGCGGTTCCGGCGCTCCACGCCGGGGCCGGATCCGACGGCGCCGCTTTCCTCAAAATTGACGCGGGGGGCAGGGCTGCCGCCATGGGAGGGGCTTTCACCGCCGTGGCCGACGACGCGTCGTCCGTTTTTTATAATCCCGCGGGGCCGGCCCTGCTGCGCAGGAAAGAACTGCTGCTTGCCCATAACGAATGGCTGGAGGGGCTCAGGAACGAGCACGCCGCGTACGTTCAGCCGGTGTCGCCCAGGCTCACGCTTTTTGCCGGGTTCACCGCGCTTCTGGCTCCGTCGCTGGCCGGGTATGACAGCGCTGGCGCGGAGACGGGGAAATTCAGCGCCATGGACGGCGCGGCCGGCGCCGGTTTCGCGTGGGCGCTGAAAGATGGAGATTCTTTTTTTGGCCTTTTCCTCAAGACCGTTTATCAGCAGGCGGACACGCGAAAGGCCTCGGCTTACGCGGGCGATCTGGGTTTCATAAAGAATTACGGTGAAACTCTGCGCCTGGGCGCGGCCGCGCAGAACCTCGGCACGCCGATAAAACTTTATCAGGAAAGTTTCGACCTGCCCCGCACTTACCGGGGCGGAGGGGCGTACCGCGTAAATAAGCGGCTCTGGGTTTCGGCCGAAGCGGTGAAAGCGGGCGCGTCCGAAGCGATGTTCGCGGCCGGGGCCGAGGGCAATCTTGAAGGCGCGTTTTACGCGCGCTTAGGTTATAAAACCGGCCGCGCCAGATACGGCGGACCGGGGTTTTCTGGAGGCGTGGGGATCAGGGACGGGAATACGGGAGTGGATTACGCTTTTACGCCGTTCGGAGATCTGGGCAGCACGCACCGTCTGACACTTTCGTTTAAATTTGGAGAAGAGCGCGGGGAATTTACCCCGGCGGCTCCCGCGAGGCGCGTCCGCCGCGCCGTCAAACATTTACCCCGTGTGAAAACGCCCAAACCCAGACCGGCGGCGGTAACCCCGCCCCCCGCCGAAACGGAAGACAAACCGATCAATTTTCTATGGTGAGGGGTTTTCCGCTATTCGTAGAGTAATTTCCGCCAGAGGGGGGCGATCCTGGAGAGTTCGAAGTCCGCCGCCCTTCTGACACCCGCGCGAGAGTATTTATCCAGCGCTTCCTGATCGGACAGCATGGCCGAAACCATTCCGGCCCAGTTCTCTTCCGCCGGTTCGAGCGGAGTGGACGCTTTGCGCCTCAAGCCGGACAGGACGGGCATCAAGATCCCGTAGGGCGCCGGTTCCGCTTTCAGGGCGCGGAAGTGGATGGGAGTTTCCGGAGAGAGTATTTCCCTGGGGCCGGAGAGACAGTCGGCGGAGAGCACCGCGGCTCCGGCGGCCATGGCCTCCACGAGAGAGTTCGGAAAGCCTTCCCAGAGGGAAGTGAAGACGAACAGGCGCGCTTTGGAAATGAACCGGTAGGGATTGTCCTGGAAGCCGGGGAAGTAAACGTCCGCGTCCGGGGGGGGCGCGCCCGCGCCTGAAAAAGTTTTGAAACCCAGCTCCCGGCTCAGGCCCGCCAGGTAGTTTTTAAGTCCGCCTTCCCCGAGCAGAACAAGCGCCGCGTCCCTGTCGGAATCTTTCACTTTCCTGAAAAATCTCAGCAGATGCCACTGGCCTTTGGCGGCGGTGAGCCTGCCGCTGGTGATGACCACGGGCCTTTTAAAAACGGCGGCGTAGGCGGCGTCCAGCGGCTGCGAGGCTTTCCGGGCGATATCGCCCGTGTCGCAGCCGTTGGGGATTACTTTTATTTTTTCCGCCGGCACGGAGAACCTGTCGGCCAGATCCCTCTTTACGCCCTGGGAATTGGCGACTATCATGTCCGCCGAAGGGTAAAAACGCTTTATAAGGGGGCGCATAAGAACGCCCCGCAGGCCCGAGAATTCTCCGGAGGGACGGGTGCGCTCGCAGATCACGGCCCGATGCCCGCTTTTACGCGCGGCGAGAATATTGACCAGATTCGCGCGTTCCATGAATGACAACACCGTGTCGCCGGGCCCGGCCAGGGCGGCCAGCCTGCGGGCGTAGGCGGGGATGCAGGCCGTCTTGAAAACTGACGGCGTGGAGGGGCCGTGCGGCGAAAGAAAAACCGGCTTCGAGGCGCCGGTTTCCTGGGAAACCTCTCTTTCCAGCAGCAGCATAGCGTCGTGCGGGAGCAAAGCGGCAAGCGCGGCGAATTGCTTTTCCGCGCCGCCTTTGAAGAGGGAATTTATCAGCAGCTTGAGAGCCATAGATCTTTGCCTTACGAAAATTGTGTGGTATTTTTATTCGCGTATTTATCGATACAATACGACTTCAACTGCAATTTTCGGGTTAAAGCAGAAACCCCGTGATGGCGGCCGAGACAAAGCAGGCCAGCGACCCCGACAGAACGGCGTACATGCCCAGACGGGCGATGTCGGGTCGGCGCTCGGGCGCGAGCGCCCCTATGCCGCCTATCTGTATGGCGATGGACAGGAAATTCGAGAAACCGCAGAGAGCGTGGGCGGTTATTATGAGCGAGCGCTGGCTTATAACGCCGGGGTTATCTTTAAGAAAATTTGCCATGTTCAGGTATGCCACAAATTCGTTAAGGACGGTTTTCTGGCCTATCCAGTTTCCCGCCTGGGCCGCTTCTCTCATCGGTATTCCCATCAGCCAGGCCAGCGGGGTGAACAGCCAGCCGAATATTTTTTCCAGCGAGAGTTGCGGGTAATTCAGCAGCGCGCCGGCGTGTCCGACCATGAAATTGAGCATGGCGAGCAGCGCCATGAACGCCAGCAGGCAGCCGCCGACGTTAAGCGCCATCTGCAAACCCGTTGTTGCGCCGTTGGCGGCGGCGTCGATCACGTTCTTGTCGGCCAGCTCAAGCCGCATTTTCAGCATGCCGCGTGTTTTCGGCTCCCCCGTTTCCGGTATTATTATTTTGGCTATTACCAGGGAGCCGGCGGCCGACATTATCGACGCGGCCAGCAGATGTCCGCCTATGCCCGGGATATACGGCATAAGCATACCGGAGTACGCCGCCATGACACCGCCCGCTATGGTGCCCATGCCGGCGGTCATAACCACGAAAAGTTCCGACTCCGTCAGCGACGCCATATAGGGGCGTATGGCCAGCGGCGCCTCGGTCTGCCCCACGAAAATATTCGCGCTCGCCACCAAAGATTCCGCGCCGGAGGCGTTCATCAGTTTTACCATGATCCTGGCGAAAAAAAGCACTATTTTCTGCATTATGCCCAGATAATAAAGCACCGACATGAGGGAGGAAAAGAAAATTATCGTGGGCAGAACCTGGAAGGCGAAGATGAAGCCGATGGACTGGTTGTTAATGAGACCGCCGAAAACGAATTTCGCTCCCTCATCGGTAAAGGAGAGGAGTTTTATTATCACGCTGTTTATGAACATGAACGCTTTTTGTCCCGCGGGAATTTCCATGACCAGCGCCCCGAAAATTACCTGCAGTATGAGGCCGCCCGCCGCGGCCTTGTAGTTTATGGATCTTTTATTTTTGCTGAATAGCCAGGCAATGCCCAGCAGCGCGAACATACCGAAGAAACTTATAAGCCTTTCCATGGTGTCTCCTGATCAATAAATGCAGATAGAAGTGTAGATAATTTGTCCTGCAAATACAACTTTGCAAGGAGTTTCTATTTTGTTACCATTTATCCGTTCACCGGGCGTGGTTTTGAGGCGCCGGTAATTATGGAGGCTCAAATTATGGCGGAAAAAAATCAGCAGGCGCCTTTCCATTATGAGTGGTTCACCATGGGCGACATCAACGGCTTTTTCGGTCTGATGTTCGATAACATGACGGTCCTTTCTTTCCTGGCAGGCATACTTATCTTCGCTTTCGGCTTCCCAGCCGAAATTGTCTATAAAAAAATGTTCCCCGGCACCGCCTTCGGCGTGCTGTTCGGGGATATTATCTATACCTGGATGGCCTTCCGCCTGGCCAGGCGCACCAACAACCCGAAAGTAACCGCCATGCCGCTGGGCCTGGATACCCCTTCCACCATCGGCATAGCGCTGGCCGTGCTCGGCCCGGCTTTCCTGGGTTTCAAAGCGCGCGGCATGGCGGAATACGACGCCGCCATGATGACCTGGTATCTCGGCATGGCCACCATGGTCCTTATCGGCATTTTTAAAGTGATATTCTCTTTCATGGGCGGCTGGCTGCAGAAAATAATCCCGCAGGCGGGGCTGCTCGGCTCGCTGGCCGGCATAGGGCTTGCCCTTATCGGTTTCGGGCCCATGCTGGAGGTTTTCGGTATGCCTCTCATCGGCATGATCTCGTTCGGCCTTATCATCTATACGCTGATAGCCGGCATAAAATTGCCGGGGAATTTTCCGGGCGTGCTTGGCGCGGTCGTCGCAGGCACGGCGCTTTATTATATACTGGCGCCCCTGGGGCTGGCGGGCGGACATTACCAGCCCTTTACCGCCCAGTTGCATTTCGGCCTGCCCATACCGTCTCTTGGTTTCTTAAAAGGCATGAGTGAAGCCGTAAAGTATCTGCCCATAGCCATACCTTTTGCCATACTTACCGTGGTGGGCGGCATTAACGTAACCGAGAGCGCGCGCGTGGCCGGCGACGATTTTAAGACGCGCGACATATTGCTGACGGAGGCCGTGGCCACGCTGGTGGCCGGCATCTGCGGAGGCGTAGCGCAGTCCACACCCTATATAGGCCAGCCCGCCTACAAGGCTATGGGAAGCCGCGCCGGCTATACGCTTCTTACCGGAATTTTTATAGGCCTGGGCGGTTTCCTCGGCTACGCGGGCTTTATAGTCGAGCTGATCCCGCGCGCGGTAATCGCGCCTATCCTTATTTTTGTGGGCCTCGACATCATGTGTCAGGCGTTCCATGCCTGTCCCGTGCGCCACGCTCCGGCGGTGGCCCTGGCATATTTCCCTACGGTGGCCCGCTTGCTGCAGATAAAACTCTCAAACATCGCAGTGGTGCCCGCCGAAATCTTCGCCAGACAGCTGGCGCTTGTCGATGAGGCCCTGCCGGAACTTCAGATAATCGTGGCGCTGGGCAACGGCTTCATTCTCACGGGAATGCTGTGGGGCGCTTTTATGGCAAAGTTAATAGACAGGCAGGTGCGCGCGGCCGCGGCCTACGTCCTGGTCTGCGCCGCGCTTACCTTTTTCGGCATTATTCATTCGGCCATTCCGGATGGAAATATGTATCTGCCCTGGTCGCTGGCTTATCCGGCCAGCCAGGTTCCGTATCAGTTCACGTTCGGTTATCTCGCCCTGGCGGCGCTGCTGTTCGCACTCTCTTTCTCAAGGGAAGCCAAAGAAATGCCTGCCGCGGAGCGCAGCCCCGTGCATCAATAAATACCCCGTATTTTCCCTGTGACGGCCGTTAGGGGGAGAAAGTATATTTTTTCGCCGGTGGCCGGGTCTTTCCACGTGGCGGAGTCGCTGGAGTTGTCGCGGTTGTCCCCGAGGAGGAAAAGGCCGCCGGGCGGCACGGTAAGCGGGCCGAGATTGTCGCCGTCCAGCAGCTCGTCCGGCCTGGTATGCCGCGCGTAGGGTTCAAAAAGTTTTTCTTCGTTAAGCCGGACTTCCTTGTTCCGTATTTCTATCAAGTCGCCGGCTACCGCTATAACTCTTTTCACCGATTCATGATCCTCCCCGATAGGGGAGCGGAAGACGATTATCTCGCCTCGCCGGGGGGCGCGGGATCTGAAAGCGAGTTTGTCCAGGATCAGGCGCTGGCCGAGGTAAAGCGTGGGGGACATGGATTCGCTGGCGATATACATCGGCTCGTAGGCGTATTTCCGGATCGCCAGGGCCGCCGCCAGGGTGACGAAAATTATTACAAGAGTCCGTTTTAAATTCATATGGGGACGCCCTTAGTTAATTAGTTTCCGGTAGTTCCACCGGCAGCCGGCCGCGCGGGTTTGCGGCGCCGGTCAGGACTTCTCCGGCCGCCGCCATGCCGGGGGCGGTCATGCCGTATACCGCCAGCGCCGCGCCGGCCTCCGGGTAATTGGAAAGGTCGTAGGGGCTCATAAGGCTTATAAGCACCGAGGGCTTTCCAAGGGAGAGCAGAGCTTTTATCGCTCTCTTCTGGTTCCTGTTCTGCGCCCCCGCCCACTGGAAGCTGCCTATGACGAGCCGATCCGCTTTGGCGGCGATCGCCGAAGCCCTGGCGATATCTTTTTCAGCCGGATCTATTCCGAACAGGGACTGTTCCGCGGAATAGCCGTTTTCCGCCAGCACCTTGTAAAGGGAGAGGGCGTTGCCGCTGAAGCGGGGGGGCGCGAACATTATAATCGCGGTTTCAGCGGTTTTGTCTTTCAGCGGTATAAGGCGATCCCTGTCGCTCACCAGCGTTACGGCCGCCCTGGAGAGGGCTTCTGCGATATTGACGTAAGCTTTGTCGAAAGGCGCGGAATAGGCCGGGGTTTCAAAAAGGCCGGCCGCGCGCTTGGCCTCATAGACCCTGTAATACGCGTCGTTCACGCGCGTTTCGGTGATAAGGCCGGCTTTGACCTGGCGGACTATTTCGCCGCGGGCTTTCAGAAAGTCGCCTTTGCCCAGCAGTATAAGATCGGCGCCGGCTTTAAGGGCCAGGGCCGCGGCTTTATGCACCGGGTGTTTTGAGGTTATGGCGCTCATGTCCAGGCTGTCGGTGATCAGCAGGCCGCCGAACTCCAGTTTTTTTTTGAGCAGGTCCACGATGACCGGTTTGGAAAGAGTGGCGGGATTTTCCGTGTCGAGGGCCGGGTAGAGGATGTGGGCGGTCATTATGAGCGGAACCTTGAGCTCTATAGCTTTTTTAAAAGGGGGAAGATGATCCTTTTCAAGCGCCGGCCGCGCGAGCCTTATTACGGGCAGAAGTTTGTGGGAGTCGGTTCCGGCCGCGCCGTGGCCGGGAAAATGCTTGGCCGCGGGCAGTATGCCGCCGGCGCGGAAGCCGTTGATAATAGCCGCGCCTATTTTTGATACCAGTTCCGGCATCCCGCCTATGGCCCTGACCCCGATAATAGGATTTTGCGGGTTGGTGTTTACGTCCAGCACCGGCCCGAAAACCATGTTGATCCCGGCCCGCCGCAGTTCCCGTCCGGCCAGATAGAAGAGGGAAGCGGTATTGTTTTCGTCGTCCGCGGCGCCCAGCATCATGTTCGTGGGGAGTTCGGCCAGTCCCAGCGTGGTGGGGACATAAACGCTTCCGCCCTCGTAGTCCGCCGCGATGAAAAGCGGCGTCCGGGCCGCGCCGGCGAGAGCGCTGCGCTGCAATTCTTCCGTAAGGCGCAGGGTGTTTTCCAGCGAATAGGAACCCCACTGGAGCTGTATTCCGCCCAGGCCCAGAGCGACCGGCCCGGCGGCTTTGGCGGCTTCGGCCGCGTCTATGGAGATCATGAGCAGCTGGCCGACCTTGTTTTCAAGCGAAAGCGCGGTTTCAGCCCGGAGGCCGGGCCCCGGAGAGAACGACACCAGGGCTAAGATGATGAAGAGCATTATTTAAACTTATAGCCTTTCTGCGCGGCCTGTTTATGCACCGCGTCTATGACGGCTTTATCCAGCGTTACGGGCGCGCCGGTCTGCTTCTTCTCCTCTCCGGCGATGTACGTCTTGCGCTCCTGCTGGAGGCGGAGAATGTCCGCCTTTATTTTCTTGCGCTCGGCGAGCTTGGAGTCGAGATGTTTATCCAGCTGGGCCTGGTCCATTTTCCTCAGCTCTTCCGGAAGCTGGTCTTTTTTTATCTCCGAGCGTTTCATGGCGCCGCTCTCAATGGCGCTGATGACGTCCCAGGAGGACTCCTGGGCGCTCATGGCGGCGCTTGAGGCGGCTTTAAAAACGGCCCTTTCCGCCATTACGCTTTTTCCGCCGGAGGCGACGCTGGCGTCGAGGGTTTCCTTGCCGCGCATTCTGGTCTGGCCCATCGAGCCGTACACCACGTAGGTCTCGTTGAGTTTAGAGCTCAGCCGGGTTATCTGGTCGTCCTGGGGCGCGGTTATGGAGGCGGCCGGGGCCGATTGGTCTATATTGGTATATTCTCCGTCGGCCAGCTGGGCGGCGGCCAGCCACTGGGTGGCTATCCCTTCCTGCCGGCGCCCGCAGAATATGGTGTTGACGAAGATGCCTTTGGCTTTGGCCAGCGCGACGGCTTCATGAAAGTCGGTTTCGCCCTGTGTGAAGGGCTCGTTGCCGGCGATAAAAATGGCCTTATAGGCGTCGTCTTTTTTACTCCAGTCCAGTTCATTAACGGCGTTCTTTATAACCAGGCCGCAATACTCGTCGCCGCCGGCGGTTTTAAGAGCGAATAATTCCTCCGCCACCTTGTCCAGGTCGCGGGTGAAAGGAATGACCTGGCGTATCCAGCCTTTCTCCTGCTTCAGGCCGCTGTTGCCGTATTCGTAGACCGCCACCTCGATGACGGGCGACGAACCGCTCTTTTCGGAGGCGTTGAGTTCATTGACGATCTTCCAGACCTGGCTGCGGGCCTGGTTGATGAGGCCGTCCATACTGTTTGAGGTGTCCAGCAGCACGGCTATCTGGACCAGAGGTTTGCCGGCGTAATCTTTGCCCGGCTGCGGCGGGAGCCCCTGATCCTGCCAGGTCTTTTTGATTCCGGCTGCCGCGGCGGTGAGGATCCGGCCGCTTTCGGTTTCCACGATCCTGGCGTTGACTTCGGTCATGCCGTCCTGAACGTCATTCAGCGTGCCCGTGACTACGGCGTCGGCGCCGAGGAGTTTCCCCAGTTTTCTGGCGGCGTCCTCGTCTATGGCGCCGGAAGCCTGGAGGTTGAGTTCCCCCATCACTTTTTTGAGGAGATTCCGTTCGATGAGCGTTATCGTCTTATTCTGGGCCAGAAGCGTGGTGAGGCGCTCCTGTACAATGACGGGGCCGTCGGAGGTTTTGCCGCTGGTGTAGGCGAATTCGAGCACGGCCAGTTTTATGCCCGGCCGGTCCTTTATTCCGTCCCGGAGCTTTTCGGCCAGGGCATTCAGTTCTTCGGAAGCCGCGGTGAGCGCTTTTTCCGGGGGCGCGGGCATTTTTACAGCCGAAGCCGGACCCGCAAAAACAAGACACAGCAGAAGATTGGAGATCAAAAGCCCTTTGAGCATATTTAAAGTCCTCCCCATTGTGAGTTACCTTAGCCTGAAAGTTGCAGTCGCAACTTTCCGCCCGCATAGCGGGCGCCCTCCGGGAGGCATACACCTCGTCGGGCCGGGCGCGCATAGCGCTGGGCCCGACGCCCGCTTCGCGGGGAATCCTGCAGAATAATTCTGTCCGCCTGATGCTCCTATGGAAACCGCTTCCAACTGCAGGATTCAGGTTAGAATACAAAAACACCTCCGTAAAGTCAAAACCCTTTACCGGCGGTAGAAAAAGTGATATCGTAATTTTATGAGACAATGGTTTTTTGCCGCGACCGCTTTGCTGGCCTTTTCGGCGTGTGCCAAAAAAGAAGAGGCCGCCTATACCCGGACCACGTTCCTGCTGGGCACGCCGGCTCATGTAAAAGTTTTCACCGCGGACAGGGAAAAAGGCGAAGGAATAGCCGGCGCCGTTTTTAAAGAGTGGAAGAGGATAGCCGACGAGTACAGTTTCACGGAACCGTACAGCTATGTTTCTTACGTCAACAAAAGGGCCTACGGCGAATGGGTCAGGGTGGACGACGAATTCCTCAAGCTCCTGGTTTTGTCCCTGGATTACTACAATCTGACCGGGGGTGCGTTCGATATCACGTTCGCGCCTCTGTGGCCGGTATGGAAAGAAGCGGCCGCCTCCAGGAAGATGCCTTCGAAGGACGAGATAGCCCGGGCGCTTGCGGATATGGGCTCCGGCTATGTGCAGGTGGATCACGAAAGGAAAATGGTCCGCTTCGCCAGACCGGTCCAGATCAACCTGGGCGGAATTCTGCGGAGCTATTGCCTGGAACGCGGGCGCGTGGTAATGAAGCAGGCTATGGGGAAAAATAAATGCCGCGTGGAACTCAAACTCGGCGGCAATGTGCTGGATTACGGGGAGGGGGACTGGTCCTACGAAGTCCCGGATCCATTCCACGAGGGCGGGACGCTGGGGCGGCTCCGGTTTAAAGGGGGCGTCGTGATGTCCTCATCGGGCCGCGACCATTTTGTGCGGATAGAGGGGAAGCTGTATTCCCATATCCTGGATCTGAAGACCGGCTATCCGTTGTCTGATTTTTCCAATCTGCTGGTTTATTTTCCCACTGTAGAGGAAAACGAATACATCCCCTCGGCCGTGCTGGCCGTTATGGGCAAGGAGAAAGCTTTCGCCCTGCTGGGCAGGATAAAGGGTTCGGCCGCCCTGTGGATAGACGGTTCGGGAAAGGTGGAAGTGTTCTCCAACGGGAACAGCAAGGCCGTCTGGGAAGAGAAAAAAGGCCTGTTCTAACCTGAAAAAATTCAGTTGAATTTTTTCAGGTAAGGATAAAGGCCGAGGGATAAAGGCTAAAGGGCGAAAAAAGCCCTTGTATTCCCTGTGCCTTTTCTTTCATCCTTAAGCCTTTTGTTCTTCGAACTCGCCTTTGGTTTTATTTTTCCTTACGTTATACCAGTTGAAGCAGCGGCCGTTCATGGCGATGTAGACGCCCGGGGGGAGCGTCTGCGCGAATGAAAGAGCCGAACCCAGATTGAACATCCCGTCAGAACTCCCGAATTTGTAAGGCACCATGGCGCCGGTGAGCACCACCGTCTTGTTCTTTATCTCCGGGCCCAGCAGCCTGGCCGTCTCAGGCATGGTGTCGGTGCCGTGGGTGATGACGATGCTGTGTTCTTTCGAGGCCAGGCATTCCCGGAGGATCTTCTTTCTGTGCGCGGCGGTCATGAACAGGCTGTCTATCATCAGCAGGGTCTTCACGTTCACGGAAACGCGGGAGCGTCCGAGGGAGAGCATCTCCCGCAGATGGGTGTCCCTGAAGAACAGCTCGCCGTTAAGCTCGTTGTATTCTTTGTCGAAAGTCCCGCCGGTGACTATGACCTTGATAGCCACTTTTTATTTCCTCCCGTCCCTCAGGAACGCCAGGTAGGCTTTGTAAGCCATATAGATGTCCAGCTTTCCGGCCAGTTCCATCGGCGCGTGCATGGAAAGGAGTCCCACGCCGCAGTCCACCACCTGCATACCGTAGCGTGCCATAAGCCAGGCGATAGTGCCGCCGCCGCCCTGATCCACTTTGCCCAGCTCGCCGGTCTGCCAGATGACGCCGGCTTTGTCGAAGATGCGGCGTATCTGCGCCACGAACTCCGCGTTGGCGTCGGAGGAGCCGGATTTTCCGCGCGCGCCTCCGTATTTGGTCAGGCAGACGCCGTGGTTGAGGAGCGCCGAGTTTTTCTTTTCCGAGACGCCGGCATATAACGGGTCGAACAGGGCGTTCACGTCGGCCGAGATCATCCATGAATTGCCGAGGGCGCGTTTGAGCGTCAGTTCGCTGTAACCGTCCGAGGTCAGGTTTACCAGTTCCGCGGAGGTGTTCTCGAAGAAGTTGGAGGCCATGCCCGTGGCGCCCACGGAACCGATTTCTTCTTTGTCGCAGAGGAGTACGACCGAGGTGTATTCGGGAACGCCCTTGAGGTCGATGAGGGCCTTCAAACCGGCGTAGGCGCAGACGCGGTCGTCCTGCCCGTAGCCCAGCACCATGGAGCGGTCCAGGCCGGCTTCCCTTGGCTTATCGGCCGGCACCAGTTCCAGTTCGGCGGAAAGGAAGTCGCTTTCAGTGACGCCGTATTTCTCATACAGGAGTCTCAGGATGTTGTGTTTTATTTTTTCTTTGCGCCCTTTCTCGCTTACCGGCCTGGAGCCTGTGACCACGTCCAGGTTCTCGCCTTCTATGCCTTCCGCGAGAGTTTTCTTGTTCTGGTCGGCGGCGAGGTGCGGCAGCAGATCGGTGATGCAGAGCACGGGATCGGACGGGTCTTCGCCGATGGTTACGGTTATTTTCTTCCCGTCGGGTTTGACGAACACGCCGTGCAGGGCCAGCGGGATGGTCACCCATTGGTATTTTTTGATGCCGCCGTAGTAATGCGTGTCCAGCAGCGCCATGTCCCCGGCCTCATAGAGGGGGTTCTGTTTTATGTCTATGCGGGGAGCGTCGGTATGCGCGCCCACGATCTGCATGCCGGCTTCAAGCGGCTTTTTGCCTATGATGACGGCCATCAGCGTTTTGCCGGCGCAGGATTTGTAGACACGGTCTCCGGGCGCGAGTTTGGCGCTTCCTTTCTCAAATTGGAGCAGATCCCTGAACCCCGCGGTTTCAAGCAGGCGCACGCCTTCATCGTGGGCTTCACGCTCGGTTTTGCCGGCGCCGAGGAAATTTATGTACAGCTTGCCGATTATCTCCATCGCCTTGTCGTCAGCGGGGGAAAGTTTTTCATAGCCGTTGTTGTTTACGTAGGTTATGTCGTGTTTTTTGGCGTTTTTTCCGGTTTTAGTCGCGGTTTTCATGACGGCTCCTTTAAGTCCATGAGGATAGCGGTGGCCACTTTTCAAAATACTAGCATAATTTCCGGTTTGCCGTCTTATTTGATATCATTGTGGACGATGTTCAGTGAAAATCCCTACTCCAGGAAAGTGCTTTTTCTGATCTTCGGCATAAGCCTTTTCAATTACATTGACAGGCAGGTGCTCTACGCCGTCTTCCCGCTTATAAAAAAAGAGCTGTTCCTGACCGATACCCAGCTGGGGCTGCTCGCTTCCTCTTTTATGATCGTTTATATGTGCTTCGCCCCGCTGGTCGGCTATTTCGGCGATAAATACAGGCGGCCCGTCATAATCGGCGTTAGCGCCGTTTTCTGGAGCGTGGCCACCGTTTTTACCGGCATGGTAAAGACCTACCCGCAGATGCTTTTAACGCGCTCGGCGGTGGGGGTGGGCGAGGCCGGCTACGGCACGGTTTCCCCGTCGTACCTGGCGGAATGGTTTCCCGTAGAAAAACGCGCCCGGGTCATGGCGCTTTACGCGCTGGCGATACCGGTGGGCAGCGCGCTCGGCTACCTGCTGGGGGGGTTTCTGGGCCAGCATTTCGGCTGGCGCTCCGCTTTCTACCTGGTGGCCGTGCCTGGAATTATCCTGGGCATCGCGGCGATGTTCTTTAAGGAGACGCCGGAGAAGCTCGCGCGTTCGTCCGAGCGGGTGAAACTCGCCCAGTATAAATGCCTTTTAAAGAACAGGCCTTTTCTGCTGATAGCGTTCTCACAGGCCATCAGCACGTTTTCCATCGGCGGGCTGGCGGCCTGGATGCCTTCTTTTTTCGTCAGGGATTTCGGTCTCTCCGTGGCGCAGGCAGGCGTCACCTTCGGCGCTGTCACGGTTCTGGCCGGCGTGGCCGGCAATCTTGCCGGCGGCTGGATAGCCGACTGGCTGCACAAAAAAACCAAACGCGCTTATTTTATAGTCGGTTATCTCAGTTATTTCATCAGCATGCCTTTCGGCGTGCTGGCGGTGCTGGCTTCCAGCCTGCCCATGGCGCTGGTGATGATTTTTTTTACGGAATTTTTTATTTTCAGCAACTCGGGCCCTTATCATGCCGCCATAGTGGAGGTGACCCCGGTCAATATGCGTTCCATGGCTTTTGCGCTGGATATTTTTATTCTGCACGCTTTCGGGGACGCGGTTTCTCCCACAATAATCGGGATGGTTTCGGACGCCAGGGGGCTGGCTTTCGCCATTTTCCTGGCGGTGATGTTCCTCTTTTTCGGCGGAGTGACGTCCATCTTCGCCGGGTACTACTATAAAAAAGATCTCCATCCGGAGCTCGCGTGAAACCATTGTTAGAGACAGTGTTCGAAACCGACGACTATATCGTGGTGAACAAGCCCTCGGGCCTGCTGACCATGCCGGGGCGCGGCCCGGCCGCTTCCGAAAAAAATCTCCTGGCCCTGCTGACCCAGGCTCTTAAACGTCCCATGTTCGTGGTGCACCGCCTGGATAAAGACGCCAGCGGACTCATTCTATTCGCCAAGAATGGGGCCGCCCACCGTTATTTCTCGCTCCTGTTCGAGACGAAAGAAATAAAGAAGAAGTATCTTGTGGCAGTGGAGGGGCATATCGGGGAAAAACGCGGCGAGATAGATAAGCCCATCCAGGCCTACGGTTCCGGGCGCATGGGCGTGGGTTTTAACGGCAAGGCTTCGGTCACCAGATATGAGACGCTGGAACGGTATAAAAAAGCGGATCTGCTGGAAGTGGAGCTGATCACCGGCCGCCGCCACCAGATACGGGTGCATATGTATTACATAGAACATCCCGTTATAGGCGACCGGCTTTACGGCGATCCCGCGAAGCAGGCCGCCTATCCGCGGCTTATGCTGCATTCCTATTCGCTGGAGTTCAAGGACCCGGCCGGCAAAAGAAAATTATTAAAGGCCGATCCTCCCAAAGATTTTCTCAGCGTGCTGCCGTTCCTGTAAAGTTGAATCCGCGCGGACATTTTGGTAGTGTTTAAGTATAGTAGACCGGGGCGAGGGGGGAATTATGATATCTAAAAACATCGGGAATCCGGACAGAATTATCCGGATAGTTGTCGGGCTTGGGCTCGGTTATGTGGCGTTCATGAGTTCGGGGCCGGCCGCCGTCATTCTATGGATAGCCGCCCTGGCGGCGCTGGTTACCGGCCTGGTAGGCTGGTGCGGCGTCTATCTCTTACTAGGCATCAACACCTGCAAAATAGACAAGCCATAGTCCAAAAATTGCGCGCAATTTTCGGAAGGCTAAGGGATAAAGGCTTAAGGATGAGGGCTGAGGAAATAATTATTGTTTTTTCAGCTTAAAGGTTTTGAGGAAATCGCGCCAGGCTTTTTTTCCGTTATACTGCGGATCAGGCACGGAGTCTCCGTAGGAATATTTCAGCACAAAAAAGCGCTTTCCCGCCGGGACTACGCAGAATTCCTCGGTAGTGAATTCGGCGGGGCCTGAAGCGTCCGGGGGGGGCAGGCGCACCGGGACCTTTCTGCGGTAAATTATGACGCGCGCGCCGCCCGCCGCCGCGCTTTCCAGTTTCTCGGCCGGTTTGCCGCCGCTGGAGCGGGCCTCAAATCCCACCAGAAAGTCGCCGGATGTTTTATAGCGCGAACCTTGTCCGCCGGCCAGCCGGATCGTTATGGCGTGCAGATCCCTGGATAGTACGGTCCGCGGATCGCCTTGCGTCAGGCCGTTCTCGGATGTCCAGCCCTGCGGGATGGTGTATTGTGATAGATCAGAGATCAGTTCGCCGGTTTTTGCCATGGAGGGCTCCTTAGCCGCCGCTGCGCAGGCGGACAGCAATAATAGTGTTAGAACGGCGTGTGTTTTCATAATATTCCTCCGCAGCCGGAAGCTTTATCTTTTTCCCAAAGTTCCTCTAGCTGCGCACGTGAGATCTGTCCCGGTGGGGTCGGCGGCGCCTCGGACTCCCAGGTTTTGCCCTGCATTAAGCCGGTCAGAACCTGTCTGCGTTCTTCCATTACCCGCGCTTTTTCCTTGAAATAGCCGTTATCGGCTTTGGCCGCGAGGCTGCCGGTCCAGGCTTTGCCCGCTTCTCCGTCGCATTTTCTTATAAGCGATTCAAGGTGCTCCTTTATTTTCCGGAGGTTATATTCGGTGTCCGGGAGAGACTGTAATGTGGCGTAAAGACTTTCGTTCAGGCTCGTGAATGGATCGCCGTCCATGTCGTGTTCCTCGATGAAATGGTCGATTATTCTCTGCCAGGTTACAAGAGATTCCCGCCGCGCGGGGAGGCCGAGCAGCAGTGTTTCAATGTCCGCCAGGCGCTTTTCGTAAGCGGTACGCGGGGATTTCATCTCCTCCGTGCTCAGTTTTGCTGCGTAGGCGGCCGTGGTCGATTGCAGCCGTTTATGGTAGTCGTCAGGATCCGCCATGTATTTCCAGGACCAGCCGTCAGTGATCTTGTTTCCCAGTTCCGCTCCCACCGTCCAGCCTATCAGTCCGGCGTTGGCTTCCTCGTTCCGGTGGAATTTATAGACTTCCGCAACTCCGTATCTTTCCGCGCGTTTCCGTTCGAGGACATGGCCTAAGAGCTCGTGCGCCGTCACCGCCGGAGCGTTCTCCGTCTGTGCCGCCAGGTAGGCGCTGTTCAGGGCGACTTCCGGAGGGTTTTTTTCCGTGTCGGAGTAGCCGTCGTCGGTCCAGAATGTCTTTTTGCCGTTGATCTCGAAGATTTCGGTGCCGGGGACGTCTTCAAAAGCGATAACGGCTTTCGCGTCTTCCTTGATGAATTCGGCGGCCAGTTCCCTGGCTGTGGGGCTGTCCATCATCCTGGCGAGTATAGCGTTCAGGGCGGCGCCCTCGGCGGGAACGCCGCGGTCGTTTATGGTCACGTGTTTTTTGAGTTCCGCCAGCAGCCTGGCTTTATCCTGGGGGGAGGGGGATTGCGCGGCCAAGGCGGCCCGGCGGACAGCGCCGTCAAAGAACGCCTTTCCCTCCTGCGCTGAGGCGTCAAGATCCTCCGCCCGCGCGCCGACAGCGGCGGCAATAACGAGCAGAGCCATGGTGAGCAGCCGGTGTTTCATAAGATCCGTAAATAGTCTAATGGACGTGGTACCGGATGTCAAGGGCACTGAGTTCCCCAATCCTCCGCTAACAATGAAAAATGGCGGCGGGCTGCAAGTGCGGGGGCCTGCCAGGGGGTGGCCTTTGCGCGTTCCCTCGGCGGCCTGTGGGGTCGCAAAGGCCACCCCCTGTCACCCCTCCAACTATACCCCGCCGCCATCCTCCCTGTATAGAGCATTGCGGAAGCAGCCGTATCGGCGGGGAGCCCTTTGGCTCATGCGGATATTTGAAATGGACAATAATGGTGGGCCATTATTTCAGGATCGCCTTGTGTTGTATCGTTATTTTAACTACAGGCCGGCCTATTTTGAGGTGCCTCGGATATCCGAGATAAAAGAGTATATAGCAACCGACACCGAACGTAAGGTGGAAGTTCATTTCGCCTCTCCAGATGCCACATTGTTCAGTGTAAGGAACACCCTGCAATATCGCAAAGCCGGATAAGTATATTATTGAGCATTGGAATCGTATAGGCACCACCATCGAATGGTTTGGTTATTTCTATCTTATCTGGAAGGATGGCGGCGGGGTATAACTGGAGGGGTGACAGCCATGGGTCGGATCGGGCCGGAGGGGAACCGGCGCGAAGTCGCCGGGCCCCGTAGGCCCGATGGGCCCCATGGCTGGCAGGCCCCCGAACCGGCAGCCCGCCGCCATTTCTCCGCTTTCACCCAATGGATGAAATCCTCTCATCAATGATGCAGGCTTGTTAGCGGAGGATCAGGGAAATTTTGCGCTATTTGGCTGTGAGTTCCAGTTCTGCGGTCTTTTCCAGGCCGTCGGAAAGGTACGTTATTTTTATTTTATCACCGGGGACGTGTTTGCCGAGTTCCCGCGAGTAGCTCCTCAGATCGTCCGTCGGGATCCCGTTGATCCTGGTCACTACGTCTCCGGCTCTGAACTCCGTGGCCGATAAAGGAGACCCGGGGGCCACCGAGTCCGCCTTTACGCCTTTGCCCTGCCACTCAAAAGACGGGATCAGGCCGGTGGAGACGGTTCGTTTGTTTAGGGATGAGGGATGAGAGATGAGGGATGAAGGGGAACCGGGCGGTCTGGTTATTAAATCGCTGTCGCCGGCCAGGTAGTCTATTATTTCTTTCAGGAACTCGGCTTCTTTGACCATACCCGCATAATCCAGTTTCTCGGCCGTGTCGGAAAACTTGTGGTAATCCGCGTTGATACCGCTCAAAAGCTGAACCGCGGGTATGCCGGCTTCTATAAAACTCGCCTGGTCGCTTGAATCCAGGTTCTGGCGCGAGGCCTCGTAATCCAGGCCGGTCACAAAACCGGCGCCCCTCAGTATATGTGTCCATTTATCCGAAGAGCCGGAGTTGAGGAACAGCATTTTCCCGCCGTCCAGGCGGCCGACCGAATCCAGGTTTATATCGGCGTTTATTTTCGCCGCCCTCCCGCCGCCGAGGTTTTTTATAAAGTGTCTGGAGCCGAGGCGGCCCCGCTCTTCTCCGTCAAAAGCGGCGAAGACGATGGTCCGCGACGGGCGCCGCTTTGAATAATAACCGGCCAGTTCGAACAGCAGCGCGATCCCCGAGGCGTTGTCGTTAGCGCCAGGATAGACTTTGCCTTTCTCCGAGGGAAGGTGGTCGTAGTGGGCGCTGACGACGACATATTCATCTTTGCGGCCGGAACCTTCGATCACGCCGGCAAGGTTCCTGAGGGCGTGTCCATTCTCTTCCCATTCCTGCGCGAATCGTGTTCCCGCGAAGCCATCTTCAGGCGAAGCGGAACCGTCGAAAAACGGTTTCAGGCCGTATTCCAGGAACATTTTGCCGATATGCCTGTAGGCCTTTTCCAGCCCCGTCTCGCCGGACCCGCGCCCCTCCAGTTCCGAAGCCAGATAAACGGCATGCGACTTCATCCTGTCGGCCGAGAAAACGGAAACCGGCGCGGCCAGCGGCTCGCGCGCGGGATATACCGGGGGTACGGCGTAAGGGCCCAGGGTCGCGGTGAGCGGGGCGCGGGGGTTGAGGCAGCCATTTTCAGCTTTCGTACACTGGCCGGAGGCCGAATTGTCCGGGTTCCAGCCGCCGGTCTTTACGGCGGCCATGCCGGCGTCGAAGACCAGGTAGCCGTATTTGCCGTAATGAGGCAGTTTGGCGGCCAGTTGACGGAGTTTTTCCGGCCGGTCGGTCAGGATCAGTCCGGCGGAATAAGCGGGATCGCCGGGATTGAAACCGGCGAACACCATTGTGGCGGCCGCGAACGGGAAGTCCTGATTGTCTACGACCGCTTTTTCCGGGCCCAGCCGGGCGCCCAGCCGCGCCAGGCCGCCGGCCAGTTCCGGATAAAATCTGTTTTCGTTTCCGAAGATCCATATCTGACGGTTCTTGGGCAGAGCGGAGAGTTCCGAATCTTTTCTGAGCTCCGGCGCATTCCCTTTATCGGCGGGCCAGGCCGCCGCGAAAGTTTCGTAAGCGCTGTACGTCCCGCTGGAGGCGGCGGCCGGCAGCACTAACAGCGGCCCGGCCGCGCCGAGCAGGCGGGAGAGCGTCGGCGGGGTTTCCAGCGGATCCAGTTTGCGGAAAAGATCGAATTCCGGGTCTACCGCGATGCGGGCCGGTTTCACCATCGAGGAATATTTAAAGGATTCCTCTTTTTGGGTCACTATCAGAAGCGATTTGCGGGGGCGGCTTATATTCTCAAGCTGGATATAGACCGGCACTTCCAATTGGTAGGCCGGTCCGTCCTGAAGCTGCACGATCTCGAATTCAAGGCCGAAACCCTCCGCTTCCCTGGTGATCTTTACGTTCCTGAGGGCCAGTTCCGGGGCGCCCGGCAGGTCTACCCATTGATGGAAGAATTTATCCAGGCGGCCCTTTCCCGTCTGTTTTTCAAAAGAGCGTTTAAGGTCGTCGAAAGAGGCGCTCCTGAATTTATTTTCTCTGTAAAAATCCCGCAGGCCGGCCTTGAATTTAACGTCGCCCAGGCTGGTTCTGAGCATATGATAGAACATGAGCGACTTTCCATAGCCTACGGCTTCGGAAGCCGGCGAGCGGCGGGACTGGAAACCGCGCAGGGGAAAATCTTTACCGGCGCGCACGTAATCCGCGTATTTCTGCAGGGCCGCCATGCGGTATTCAGCGCCTTTTCCGCGCCCCTCGCTTATCAGGTAATCGGCCAGGTAGGCGGTCAGGCCCTCGCACCAGTTGCCTTTTTCGTAATCCACAAAAACCCCGTTGCCCCACCAGTTGTGCAGGATCTCGTGCGGATAGGAAGAATTGAGGATGAACGGGAAGCGGATGATCTTCGGCCCCAGCAGGGTGAAAGACGCGACGCCGTAGCCGGTTTCCCAGAAATTCTCCACCAGGGCGAATTTCCCGTAGGGATAGGGGCCGATGAGGCCGGCGTACATCTCCACATATTGCCGCGCGGCGGTCAGATATTTTTGCGCCAGGGCTTCGTCGGCTTCCCGCAGGAAGACCTGGAGTTCCGGTTTTTCCCCGTGATCCGCGTATTCCTTATATTTGCCGCAGGCGAGCGTTATTTCATCCTGCGGGACGGCCGCTTTCCAGACGGAGCGGGTACGCCCGTCTTTCACGACGCGGCCGGTACGGTCGCCGCCGGCCACGGACTCGTAGCCTTCAGGCAGGTCGGTTTCCAGTTTAAAGGAGGAAAGTTCGCCGTCGAACTCCGGATACCAGAAAGTGGAGCCGGAAAGATAGCAGCCCTCGGGGGAGATAAGACCCGGGGTCTCGGAAAAGCCGCGGGCGTAGTCTTCCTCCTGCGCCGCGGGCGGATGGGCTATCCTGCCGCCGTATTTTAATTTAAAGGTCTTTGTTCCTTTCGGCAGACTAAGCGAATATTTTTCGAAGACGTCCCAGGACGAAGAATAATTCACGGCATAGACGTCCCCAGGTTTTTCGGGAGGAAGAAGAGTCAGTGATGCGCCTTTGGTGAGAACTACGGGAGAGAGGCCCTTGTGAAGCGAGAAGATGAGCCCGGTTTTAGCCTCCGGCATTGTTATCGAGTCCTCCGCCTCCAGGAGGTTTTGTTCCGGCTCCAGTCTGAGCCTGATGTCGTGCCCCACCACTCCGGCGCCGGCGAACGGTGAAAATAAAAAAAGGAAAAGCGGCAATATTTTCATTTTTACAATATACTATAATTTTGAAATGAAAAATAATCCGCCGACAGCTTTGCTTTTAGTCATTGACGCGCTGGGCATTTCCACGCTTGAGCACCTGCTCAGGAATTATAATAAAAAGATCAAACTGCCCAACCTCTCCCGCCTGGGGCTGGGGAAAATAACGGCGCCGGAATTTGGAAAACGTTTCTCCCCGGAATACGCGGGACGGTCTTATGCCGCGGCCGTCAGGCAGGCCTCGGCCACTGCGGACAGCCTGGTGGGCCACCGCGAGATGATGGGCGTCCTGGACGACCGCACTTACGATCTTTTTAACGACGGTTTTCCGGCGAAGTACATCGCCGGGCTGGAAAAGCGCATCGGCCGGAAAACTTTTTTCAATAAAATGGCCGCGGGCATGGAGGCCATAGAACTCAACGCCGCCGAGCATGAACGCACCGGCAGCCCTATCGTTTACGCCAGCAAGTGCGACCCGCTTATCCAGCTTGCGATGAACGAAGCCGTTATTCCGGTCAAGGAACAGCACCGGATAGCCGACGCCGCTTTCGCCCTTGCCATGGAGATGGGGATCCCCATAACCCGCGCGATAGCCCGCTCCTATATCAGGGACTCCAGTGGCGCCATAGTCCGCACCTCCAACCGCCACGACGCCGTCCTGCCCATAGGCGGAAGGACGCTGGTGGAGATCCTGTACGACAAAGATATCTGGACGGCGGCCGTGGGCAAGACCAGCGATCTGGTCAACACGTCTTACCATGAGAAAGTGAAACTGACCGGCCTGAATTTTATCGACCCTTCGCTGGGTCTGCGGTTCGTGCACTCCGGAAAAAAAGACACCAATCCGTATTCGATACAGGGAACCATAAACGCCCTGACCGGCGCCAGGCATATCTACCGCCCCAGGGGAACCTTTATTTTCTCCAACCTGGTGGATACGGACAGTTTGTACGGCCATACCCGCGACATTCCCGGCGCCGTGAAGGCCCTGGAGGAAATAGACCGCGTCATCCCGCTTTTTGAAAGCCGGCTGGTTAAAGGCGATCTCTTGATCATTACCGCCGACCACGGGATGGAACACAGGGACGATTACGGTTATCATTCCAACGAGCCGCTGCCGTTCCTCGCCGCGCGCAAAGGCTACGGCGGGGATCTGGGGGGGCTGCGGACCGGGGTTTGTCCGGGTCTCTCCGACATCGGGCACGTGATAGGTCAGCTTTTCGGCGTACAGAAAGAATATAGGGAGATGGCAGGGATAAGGCGGACTATTTTACTTCCTGCCTGCCCGCATAATCCGGTTCCACGAAGGCGCGGAAGGACTGGGGCGTGAGGGCCGCCCAGTTATAGCGGTTGGCGGCGTTCCAGAGTACCCAGCTTTCCAGCATATTGCGCCTGGCGGCGATGATCTGGGCGCGCACTTCATGCGGGCCGTAATGATGTCCCATGCTGAAATCCTGCAGATAGGGGCGAAGCTTGACATAATCCGGCCCCAGGCGCTTCAGGGCGTCCTTAAGGCCGCGGTCTATTACCTTGTAGGGCTGGCTGTTCGGATTTTTCAGATTGTATTCCCCGGTGTAGTAGTGGGAGGGGTACATCATCGGGTATATGTAATCCACGTTGTGGGCTATGGTCTTGAGATCCTGTCCTATGCCCATATCATCACCGGCGGTGGTGGTCAGGCCGAAGACATCCGCGGAAATTTTTACTTTGTAGGGCCTGAGCCGCCCTCGCGCGTAAACCAGGAAATCCCTGAGATTGGCGACGGCGGTTTTGGAGGTATGGGGCCTGGCGTAGCGGCAGAGCGAGGTGCTGCCCTCGGTCGGGTAGCGGAGATAATCGAACTGGATCTCGTCAAAACCAAGTTTCGCGGCGCGTTCGGCGATGTCCAGAGTATACGCCCAGACCTCTTTATTATAGGGGTCCAGCCAGGTGGAGCCGTTGTTGGCGCGCCAGGCGCCGCCGTCGGGAGTGCGGACGGCCATGTCCCCGCGCTGGATCGGCATGATTTTGTCCTTGAAGACCACGATACGGGCCGCGGTGTAGAGGCCGGCGTCCTTGAAGTCCCTGAGCATTTCCTCCGGGCGGGAAATGGCGGGCTCGTACGCGCCGTATCTGTGCGCGGTTTCTACTCCGGGGATGTAGACTTTCCCGTCCACTTCTTTGATCGCGATGACCACGGTATTGATTACCGAGTTATCTATCCTGCCGATAAGTTCGCGGCGCGCTTTCCTGGAGCCGGCGCCCCATGCTGTGAGATGGATTCCGCGTACGATCTTCTGCGAGAGTATTTTCTGGCGGATAGTGTCTGTGGAAACGAGGGATGAGGGGGGGGCGGCAGGAGTTTTGTTGGCGGCTGAGACAGTGTCCGCTAATGCCAGGAGCAGGAATAATATTGTCGTAAGCATTTCCATATATTCTACAATTTAAATATGCGACAGACCATAACGCTGGTTTTTTCAGGGGTGCTATTTATGACCGCGAATCTTTACGCCCAGAGCGAATTTACCGTGCATTATAACCGTTTGAATGGGGACTATGAAAACTGGTCCCTGTGGATCTGGAACGAGACCGACAAGAAAGAGGGATTTGAGGTGGTTCCGGCGGGGATCGACGGCTATGGCGCCATCTTTAAATTAAATCTTAAACTTTTCGGCCTGGAGGGCAAGACCATCGGGATACTCCCGCGGCTCGGGAACTGGGAAGCCAAGGACGGCCCGGAACGGCTGCTGAAAAAATCTTCCCACGGCGCGGTCTTCCTCGCCGAAGGCGACCCGGCCGTCTACCCGGCCCCTCCCGAAGTTTCCACCAGAATAGTTTCCGCGCTGCTTGAAAGCGAGAACGGGATAAAGGTTCTCTTTAACCGTTTCGTGGATCTGCCTTACGTTTCCAGACAGGGCTTTTACGCCGTCAATGGGGAGAACGTTTTTCATCCGTTGAAGGCCGCCTTTCCCGGCGGCAAAACTTACGGCCGTGCCGTGATCCTTGTCTTTGACAGCCTGGGACAGATGGATTACCGCGCGCTTAACGCCGGGCGCTGGCGGCTCCATTCCAGGGATATGAAGCCGGCGGCGCTGGGCCTGGGCGGGGCGGTCTACGGCGACTATTTTAAAAGCGATAAGGAGATGGGGCTTCGTGTCGCGGATAAAAAAACCTTTATAAGGGCTTTCGCCCCGTTCGCGTCGAAAGTGGAGGCGCTTTTTTATAATGCCCCGGCCGGCCAGTCCCGTTCCGGCCGCCAACCCCCGGTGAGCTATGCGCTGGCCTGGCGGGAGAACGGCCTCTGGGAAACCGAGATCCCGGAAGACCTCTCCGGCAAGTACTGGAAACTGCGCGCCGTCCAGGGCGGAAAGACTTTTGAGGGCCTGGATCCCTACGCGCCGGCTGTGACGGCGCACGACGGGCTGGCGCTGGTTGAGGCGGAGACCACCGCTGTCGCGCCCGGCCCCGTCTTTGATCCGGCGGACACGGTTCTTTATGAAATGCACATCCGGGACTTCACCATAGATGGTTTTTCGGGTGTGGAGCGCAAAAGTAAATACCTCGGTCTGACCGAGACGGGGACAGTCCACCCCGAGTACCGGGAAATAAAAACGGGTATCGATCACCTTTCCGAGTTGGGCGTGAACGCCGTCCATCTCATGCCGTTTCAGGATTTTGAGAATAACGAGAGTTCCCCGGAATACAACTGGGGCTATATGCCGGTCAATTTTAATTCGCCAGAAGGCTGGTACGCCACCGGTCTCTATGGCGGAGAAAGGGTGAGAGAAGCCAAGGCGATGATCGACGCCCTGCATAAAAAGGGGATCAAGGTTATCATGGACGTGGTTTATAACCATACGGCGGAGACCGGGGGCAAGGCATTTAATTTTGACGCTCTGGCGAAAGATTATTATTACCGCGTCAAAGAGGACGGATCTTACTGGAACGGTTCCGGCTGCGGCAATGAGTTCAAATCGGAATCCCCGATGGGCCGCAAGTTTATCATTGATAGTCTGCTGCACTGGGTCAACGAATATAAAGTGGACGGCTTCCGCTTCGATCTGATGGGTCTGATAGACCAGGAAACCGTTTTCGCGCTGGTAAAACGCCTGAAAGAGGCGAAGCCTGACATCCTCATATACGGGGAACCCTGGGCCTCCGGCGAAACCCCGGTGAAAGGCGTGAAAAAGGGGACGCAGAGGTCGAAAGGCTTCTCGGTGTTCAACGATAATCTGCGCGACGCCCTGAAAGGCAGCGTGTTCAAGGCCTCCGAGCCGGGTTATGTGCAGGCGGCCGTAAACCGCGAAGCGGTCATGCGCGGGATCAAAGGCGCCATAGACGAGTTCACGGATTCTCCGCTGGAGACCCTGAATTACGTCAGTTGCCACGACAACCACACTCTCTGGGACCGCATTACGCTCTCGGCGAAGGATGAGCCGCTGGAAAACCGGGTGCGTATGGATAAACTGGCCCAGGCGGTAGTGCTTACCTCGCAGGGTATACCCTTCCTCCACTCGGGCGAGGAATTTCTGCGCACCAAAAAGGGAGAGGAAAACTCCTATAACCTGCCGGACGGGATCAACAAGATAGACTGGACGCTGAAAAAAAGCAATAACGGCGTGTTCGCTTTTTACCGCGACCTCATCGCCCTGCGCAGGGCGCACCCCGCTTTCAGAATGAAAACGGCCCAGGCCGTCCGGGACAATCTCAGGTTTTACGAGGATCTGGGCCTGCCGGTGGCCGCCCCCGATATCGCCTATGTGCTTAAAGGCGCCGAGGCCGGGGATTCCTGGAACCGCATCGTTGTGCTGATCAACCCCCGGAAGACCGCGCAGAAGTTCGTCCTGCCTATAGGTGAGTATGAAAAGGCCCTGGACGAGAACGGCGCTTGCGCCGGCGGCCGTAAATTTTCCGGTTTTATAGACGTGCCCGCCCTGTCAATGACAGTGCTTTACAGATAAGAAAGGCGGCCCCCCGCGTGTTGACGGGTTTACCGAATACATACCGGTCGTGAGCCGGGGTGTAACCAACAAGTCATTGTTATCCGTTCCCCCTACGATATATAATATATATTAAATTATGTTAAGGGGAAACGCTGCCTGGATCCGGCGGAGGGTGGTTATACCGTTGCTGGCGTGTTGTTTTGCGCCGGCCGCCGGGCATTGTTTAACGCCTTCTAACGTGCAGTTTACCGGCTCCTCCACGGATACCGCGTCCTTATCCTGGGATCTGGACACGCCCGGGACGGAAGCCCCGCTGATGGTCATCTCCACCGCGCCTGACTTCAGCGTGGCGTTTTCGTCGGTCACCGGCGCCCTGGGCGCCCAGACCACGGCGTATTATGGTCTGACGCCCAACGCCACCTGGTTTTTTAAGGTGAAAGTTTCAACCGAACCCGATGCCGCCTACTCCGCGCCGGTCTCCACCATTACGGATCCTAATCCGCCGGTAAATCCGCTGATAACAGGCGTTTACTCCTCCAGCATCTCCGTCTCCTGGTCGGACGCCGGCAATAGCCCGGGATCCGTGTATCTGGCCCGGGCGGCGCAGGACGAAGCTTTTGAAGTGGAACTTGTTTCCACTCTGACCGTCGCGGGGTCGTATGTTTTTGAAGGGCTTGACCTTAATACCACCTATTATATCCGCGCGCGGACCGTCGGCTTTTCCGGCGTCGAGACCGCCGACGCCGGGTTCGGCTCCACAATAACGCTCTCCGCCCAGCCTGTTTCTCCGTCGTACGCCGCGGTTTATTCCAGCGGCGTCCTGCTTTCCTGGGATCCGAACGGGAACCTGGCCGGCACCAGGTACGAAGTCCGGATTTCCAGCGACGATTTTCTGACGCTGAATTATTCCTCGTTCCCAGCGGCGCCGTCGCTGGCCGCCTACGGCCTTGCTCCCAACACCACATATTATTTTAAAACAGCCTCGTTGAATTCGGCCGGGGCAGCCTCCGCGTATACGGTATTCCCGTCCACGCTGACCAGGGCGAATGTCCCGGAGCCCCACTCGTCGGGAAGCTTTGCCTCGGCGACATCCGATACCGTGGAGCTTCGCTGGCTCCAGAATTCCAATCCGGCCTATACGGAGTATTTTCTGCATGTGTCTTCCTCCCCGGATTTTCAGGGCCAGGAATACGGGGCGGGAACCTGGGCCGCCTGGACGTCGCTCGTTTCCGTGACACCCCTGGATGCCGGCGTCACTTTCTATTTCGAGGTTAAAGCCCGGGATGCGTTGTCAAGGGAGACGGCCTGGCTGGTTCTTGGCGCCACGAAGACTCTTACCGGGGCGGACACGATCCCTCCGTCCGTGATAGATCTGCAGGGCGGGGATGATGTTTTGCGGGGAGCGGCGGGCGGATACTATAGAGTTCATTTCTCCGATCTGGGCTCGGGACTTTCCAGATTTGAGGTAAAGCTGTCCACTTCCCAGAACCTGGCGGGGACGCCGCTGACCGGCTGGACCGAGGTCGTCACCGACATAAACGCCCAGAGTTACGAGACGGACTGGCAGCTTCCTGAGGCGGTTTTTCAGACTATAACCGAAGGCGTTACGGCTTACGCCTCGGTGCGGGTCTATGACCTGGCCTCCACGCCCAACGTCACGGTGTCCACGGATGTTTTTTATGTCATCCGGGATACCACGCCCCCCGTTATCGTGAACGGCGCCGTGTCCCCGTCGGGCTGGCAGAGTTCCGATCCCGGACCGTTCAACGTGGACTTTTCCGACGCGCGTTCCGGGCTGGCGCTCATACAGTACAGCGCCGCCTATTCCGCCGGCGCGGCCGACGCCTCGGTGCTGGGCTGGACCGATATAGATACGCTGGTTTCCTCCGGGACATATACCGCGGACTGGAGCGTGGATTTTCAGGCGCTGTCAGGAGGCGCGACCAATTACATCAGCGTCCGCGCGGCGGACGCGGCCGGGAATTTTACTACGCTGGCTGATGCGTTCAAGATCCTGAAGATCGCCGGAGGTCCGGGAGTAGCGTTCGCTTCTCCGTCCGCCGCCTATGTCTCCACGGCGGCGGCGCTGTCAGGTTCGGCTTCCGGAGGAAGCGAGGGGATAGCGGTAAGTTATGTAGAGGTCTGGTTGAAAGAACTGGCCGGCGGGAAGTATTACGACGGCGCGGGCGGTTTCTCCGCGGGCGCGCCGGTCTGGCTCAGGGCGGCCGGCGGACAGGTCTGGAGCCTGAATGTCGCCACTTTCGGGCTTGTCAATCTATCCTCCTATACCGCGGTGGCCAGGGCGAAGGATACTCTGGACCGCTATTCGCTTACCTACGCCACCGCTGCGTTCACGCTGGATCAGGACGCGCCGTCGGTAGCTCTTTCCTCACCGGCCGCGCTCTCCACGGTTTATGCCCTGGACGCGATAACCGGTACCGCCGGCGACGCGGGCAGCGGTCCCGCCCAGGCGGGGATAAGCGTTAAACGGCTTATTGACGGGAAGTGGTGGAATTTCTTAAGCCGGGGGTGGGACACTGCGCAGTCTTCCAGCTTTACCGCGGTTTCCGGGGGGGGCTGGACTTTCCTTCCCGACGTTTATCTGAGCGGCAATATGCTGAGCGGCTACGATTATTTTGTTACGGCCTGCGCCGCGGACGCGGCGGCCCCCGCCAATCTTTCCGCTTTCGGCCTGGCCGGTTCCACTTTTACTTTTGTGGACGCCACGCCTCCCGGACAGACGGTGCAGGTTTCGGCTTCCACCAGTTCCGTGTCCGTCCCTCCCGGCAGGCTGCGCGTCACCTGGGTCTTTCCCGGGGACGACGGCGGGACCGGGCTGCTGGGGATGGGCGAGTTCGCCGTCAAATACGCCACGTTTACCGGGTTCGACTACAGCACTGCTTCGGCCCAGGTGCTTATCGCCACCGCGTCGGTTCCGGCGGGAAGCACGCAGGTGTATCTTATATCCGGGCTTGCCAATTCCGCGAGTTACTACCTCAGGCTCTGGACTAAGGACGACGCCGGTTTCTGGTCGGCGGCCTCTCCGGAGTTCGCCGGCCTGGCGGGAGAAGGCCTGCCCGACGCGATCGCGGGCCATGTGCGAACCTCCCCCGGACAGGGTATAACCGGCGTGCTGGTGGAAGCGTTCAACGCTTCAGGCGCCGCCGCCCGGACGGCGTATACCGTAGACGACGGGAGCGGGAGTTTTACGGCGTACGGCCTCGACGCGGGGGTGTACAGGGTGCAGGTTACCTGGGTGGAGGACGGGATAGCCAGCTCAGTTTCCAAAGATGGTATTCCGGTGGGCTATGCCGACGCGGATTTCACCCTTTCCGTGACCTATACGCTGGCAAGCGTCTCCGGAGTAATACCGGCAACAACTCGCAGGTCGCAGGTCACAAGTCACAGGTCGGAGGCGATCGGTTATAGCGGGGTTGCGTTATATCAGCAGGGTAGGCGCGTGGCGGCAGTGGAGGCGGAGTATGACGGAAGTTTTAAAATAGCGAATCTGCTGCCCGGTGATTATGAACTCAGGGCGCCCGGCATGGCGCCGCTCCCGGTGCGGCTGAGGAGCGGGGAAAACCTTGTGGTAAAACCGCTCGGCGAACTTCTGGCGGAGGATTCCCTTTACGCATATCCGGATCCGGCCCGGACCTGGGTGAAGTTCCGTTTCAGAACCGATGACTTGTCGGTTAAAAAAGAATTAAGCGTTTTCAACGTGGCGGGTCTTCTGGTAAAAAGGGTTCGCGGCGACGACCCGGGCTGGATCGGTACGGGGAATCCCTATGAGTTCCGCTGGAATTTTTCCGGTTCGGATCCTGCGCCAGGAGTTTATTTTTACAAACTCAACGTGAAGTCGCAAACCACCGGAAAGAGCCGGGTTAAGACGGGTAAGTTCGCGGTGATACGTTAACGGCCAGTAGTTAGTGATCAGTAGATAGTGGTCAGTGGGAGATTTAAAATGAAAAAAACATGGTTAAGTCTATTTTTGTGCGCCTGTCCGGCGGGGGCCGCTTACGCGGGGAATCTTACGGGCCATGTCATTTCGGTCGTGGACGCCGGAGGAAATATTCGCGCCACATATTCCAATTCAGAAACCATTACCCTCAGGCAGCAGGTAAATAACGCCGTCCAGGGCACGGGAATGATCAATTTCACGTTCAGGATCTTTAACCCCGGCGGCGTCGAGGCTTTCACGCACACCGGCAACGCGGCGCCGGGCACGCCCGGCCTCAGCCAGACCCAGCTCTCCGGCGTGGCTGTTTCGCGTTTTTATTCCACCCCCGGGCAGTACACTTTCCGGGGAGAGGCTTCCCTGGACGGGGAAACCTCCGCTCCGACCGGCGTCAACTTCACCATTTCCTCGCCCAACATCACGCTCATTTATCCGCCTTCCGGCGCCGCCGGGCTTGCCGACACGCCGCTTATCTTCAGGTGGGTGGGCAGCGGAGCTTCCCAATACCGCATTACCGTGGCTGAGAACGCCGGGCTTTATAACCCGGTGCATCAGTCCATCAACTCGGGGGAAACCCTGTTCAGCTATCCGCAGAATCCCTCCAATCCCAGGGAACAGCTGGTTCCGCAGCAGGTTTATTACTGGAAAGTGGAGGGGCTGGACGCGGCGGGCAATACTATTTCGGAAAGCAATGTTTATAATTTTTCGCTCAGGAACCAGGCTTCTTCCCAGTCGCGCAATGTCAGCGTGACCGGTCTGGAGCTCGCCGCTCCGCTTTTGGACAGGACAGAACCGCTGAACTTCAAGGCCACGATCTATAATTCCGGCAGCAGCGCCGAAACCAATATCGGGCTCAGGATGTCGCTCGGAGGCATCAGCGCCCAGGATTCTCCCAAACAGATCCAGACCCTGACTTCCGGCGAGCGTAAAGAAGTGTCTTTTACCGCCTTTATGCCTTCTGACCAGGAAACCAGCCTGGCTGTCGCCTGCGTGGATATCTTCGACGACAATCTTGCCGACAACTGTAAGACGAAATTGATAGCTAAAGATAGCGGCGGCCCCCCCGCGTCCGGAGGGCCTTCCAAAAAACTGAGCTATGACGAACTCTGGGCGGAACTGACAAAACGGCTGGGACCGGACGCGCTCAAGGCGCTTGAGGGTTATACGTTCCAGACCATAGAGTGCGGCAACTGCTCGGGTTCCGAACTTAATGATCTTCTGGCGGCCCTGATCAGCGGCGACGCCACGCTGACCGGCGCCAGCATAAGCGAAACCGGCGGCGCGGCCGCGGCCCCGTCCGCGCAGACCGGCCGGGGGACGGCGGAGACCGCGGGCGCGGAAGAGGCGCCGGGAATGGATCTGGAGATCATTAAACCGTCGGCTCTCCAGGATGAATGGACGGGGTACGCGGCGGCTTTCTCGGAAAAAGAGGCCTCCACTTTTGTCGTTACCGGAAAAAAAGAATGGAAAAAATTATGGCAGTCCCTGTCCGGGGCCGAACTCCCCGACGTGGATTTCCCGGAGAAAATGGTTCTTGGCATAGTTTCCGCCTCCCGCGACAGGGCCGAGACGATACGCATTCTTTCCAGGCGGCGGACCGAGGAAGGGCTTATGGTGGATTATTATTTCATACAGGCCTCCAAAGAGAAAGAGATCCCGGCCGCGGCCTATATCCTTAAGGTCGTGGGCAGGGAGGCTGGTAAGGTAAATTTCAGGAGACTGGATATTGGCGCGAAGTAACCGGAAATAAAAAACGGAGGAATTATATATGAAACGCGGACAATGGAAGAGATCGGTGATGATAACGCTTGCGCTGCTGTTTGGGGCCTCGTGGCTGCCGGGCCGTGCCGCGGCGGCGGGCAGGGTCAACGCCATCGTGGTGTACGTGAGCGGCGACGTCCAGGTGAAGCGATCCGGGGGGAGCGCGTTCGAGCCTTTAGCCCTGAACGATATGCTTTACTTCGGAGATGAGGTTAAGACTGGTCCGTCCAGCCGGGCCTCCCTGGCCACCAAAGGCGGCGCCGAGGTCCGGCTTAACGAGAACTCAACTTTCAACACCGACGCCCGCGCCGGGGCCAATGGAATGCTCCGCCTCAAGGTCGGCCAGCTCTGGACCAGAATGCTGCATAAGATGGCCAAGCTGGACGTCCGGACGCCTTCGGCTGTCTGCGCGGTCCGGGGAACCGAAGCCGACATAGAACAGCGGAGCCTGCTGACGGTCAAGGTGTACGAAGGCCATGTGGACGTGCAGAATTCTCTGGGCAGGCAGTCTCTGGCGGCCGGACAGATGAGCACGGTTTCAGGCGCCGGCGCGGCTCCCGCCGCGGCCAGGAAGATGGGCGCTTCCGATGTGGGGAATTGGCAGGAGGGCATTACGTCCAAGGATATGCAGAAATTTCTGGACAAGCTAAGCTCCGAGGCGGGCGGTGAGAAGAAGCTAAAACTTAAAATAGACAAAGACGGCAAAACCAAAGATGTTGAGATTAAGCTGAAGAAAAAGTAGGGGCTAAAGGCTGATGTATTGCGGTCTATATGCGCGGGGATCCCCGCTCCTGTCCGTGTCTGCGGCAGAGCGGGGATCAGGAACCGGAAATATCGTTTTTTCTTCGGGATTTGGGTTGGCCGGCGAGGTATACTATGAGAGGCGAATTTTATGATAAATCTGAATAAATTACGATCGGCTTTCCTCTTTTTCGGTATCCTCCCGCTTTTGTGCGGAAGCGGCAGCGCCGCCGAAAGTTCCGCCGCGCAATTCCTGAGTCTCGGTTTCGGAGCCAGGGCGCTGGGCATGGGAGAAGCTTTCACGGCGGCGGCGGACGATGTTTCGGCGGTATATTATAATCCCGCCGGGCTGGCCCGGCTGAAATCAGGCGCTGGAGAAGCGCTGATCTCCCATTCCTGGCATATCCAGGACACGGGGTTGACCCAGCTGGCTTACGCCCGCGGGAATACCGGATTTTCGCTTACCTATTTTTCTGCGGGGTCGCTGGAGGGGAGGGATGAGGCCGGGAATCTTAAGTCGGACTTTACGGCGGAGGATTTCGCTTTTTCCGGGGGGTACGCGGTAAAAGCCGGAAAGCTGTCCGCCGGCGCCGCTCTGAAAGCGGTCAGGCAAAGAATAAAGAGCAGCGCGGCTTCGGCTTTCTGCGCGGACGCCGGCCTGCTGTACGGTTTTGACGGGACGCCGGTCACTCTGGGCCTGTCCGTGTCCAATCTGGGGACGGAGGTGAAATTTGAGGACGAGAGTTTCCCGCTGCCGGTGGTCTACCGCGCCGGTCTCGCGGTGCGCACCGGCAGGGCATTTCCCGCGGTGCTGGCGGCGGAAGCGGATTTCCCCAACGATTCTTCCGCTATCTTCCGGATCGGCCTGGAATATACCGGGTTTGAGATTCTCGCGCTCCGGGCCGGCTACAGGACGGCGCCCTCGTCCCAGCGGAACGCGATCCTGGGGAAAGGTTTCGGCGGCTCTTCGGGCCTGAACGAGCTTTACGGTTTTTTCATGGGTCTGGGGTTCGACCTGAAGTCCATGAAGCTTGATTACGCCCTGCTCCCCTACGGAGAACTGGGCAGTTCACACAGGTTCTCGGTGGGAATGCGGTTTTAAAGGCAGTGATTAGTGAATAGTGAGTAGTGGTTAGAGACGGCGAAAAACGGGTACATCTTATGAAAACAAAAAAAATATTCTCCGTGCTTTTTATACTGGCCGCCGGTTACTGGTTACCGGTTACCGCTCTTTACGCCGGGGTGCCTAACCTCATTACCTATCAGGGACGGCTGAAAGAGAACAATCAGCCCGTGAACGGCAGCCGCAATATAGAAATATTCCTGTGCGACACGGTTACCGGCGGCTCATGCCATACTTCGAATTCGCAAAGCGTGACCGTCTCCACCGGCCTTTTCAGATCCACTTTCACCGTGCCGGGAACCGTTGACCTGTCGGCGGGAAACTGGTGGCTGGAACTCAAGGTGGAAAGCACCGTGCTTTCTCCGAGGGAACAGCTTTCAAGCGTGCCTTATTCGCTGCATTCCGCCAGCGCCGCTTATGCCAATAACCTGGCCGCCGCCGCGGGCGCCGGGGCGGTCATAGCTTCAACGCATGTGTATCTCGTAAACGGCGCCAGCCTTACCGTCTCGGGGGCTGTGAGCGCGAATATTTTCTACGGCAACGGGTCGGGCCTGACCGGCGTGACCGGGGCCAGCGGAACGGATAATACCAAAGTGTTAAAGGCCGGCGACGTAATGAGCGGGCCGCTGCTGATCTTGTCCTCGGCGGCGATACTCGCGCCCGACACGCAGTCCATGGCATTATGGGTGTCCACCTCCGTCAGCCAGCCCATACTGGCCGTTTCGACCGCCGGCCGCGTGGGTATAGGGATCGCCCTGCCTTACGCGGATCTGCACGTCAAAGGCCCGTGGATATTAGGCGCTTCTAACGCGTTTCCCGCGTTCGGTGTCGCGGGCTGGATGAACTCGCTTCAAGGTAATTTGCTGGAAGGCGGCGGCGGCTCCTGGGCTAATCATTTTGTTTCCTACGGCGGCGGAGATATAGCGCGGTTCGGCGCAAGCGCTTCCAGTGGGGCGACGCCGGACGTTAAAGTCGTTGTAACCAACGCGGGTAAGGTGGGTATAGCGACCGGCGCGCCCCAGGGTTTATTCCAGGTAGGATCTGACGTTTTTACGGCGTTAAGCGGCGGTAATGTCGGCATCGGGACCGCGGCCCCCTTGTCGAAATTAGACGTTTTGAACGGCTCCATAACTATAAGGGGGGCGCAGGCCGGTCTGGTGTTCGAGGACGCGGATCGCGTCATATCTTCGGAAACGGCGGCCGGGCTGGGCGCCGGCATACGGGTGTCCACCAATGTTTACATAGTCGGTTTCTCTTCGGCGGCGAAGTATTACGGCGACGGTTCGGCTTTGACCGGGGTCGCGGCCGGCAGCGCCCTGAACGTGACCGGGATCGTGGCGCTGTCCCACGGCGGCACCGGCGCGGATCTCTCCTCCGCCGGCGGGCCCAATCAATTCGTGCGCCAGAATTCCGCGGGCGGAGTATTCAGCGTTTCCGCCATCGCGGACGCGGATGTGCCGGACACCATCACCCTGTCCGATCTGACGCAGGTGACGAACCGCGACCATTCCGTTCTCACCAGCACCGGCGCCAACACCCACGCGCAGCTGGACGCGCACCTGGCGCTGACCGGCGCCGCGCACGGCGCCACTGCCGCCAATACGTCCAATAAGATAGTATCGCGCGACGCTACCGGAGGTTTCTCCGCGGGCGCGATAACGGTTTCTTCTATCACCGCGACAGACGCTTCAGGCATTTCCGCCTCGCAGGTAATGTTTGCCGGCAACGTGGCGGTATCGTCCGAAACTTCTTCCGCTTTCGGTTCCGGGATAAGGGTGTCCACTAATGTCTACATGGTCGGATTTTCTTCCGCCGCCAGATATTACGGCGATGGTTCGGCCTTGACCGGTGTCGCCGCCGCGCTGGTGCCCGCGGCCGGAGTGCAGAACGGAATTCTGGGCGTAAATGTCGTGGCCTCGTCGGTGGGACTGTCCGGTTTTTATAACGCTCCTCCCGTGCGCGCGAATCTTGGTCTTGCCATCGGGACGAATGTGCAGGCCTGGGACGCCGACCTCGACGATCTGGCGGACGGCTCTCTGACGGGTTCCAAGGTCGGCTCGGGCGTGCCCGCGGCGAATATCGCCGACGGTTCATTGGGCGCGAATGTGCTGGCTTCTTCGGCGGCCGTCAACTCGGTTTACGATAACGCCATAAGCGGGGTAAGCGCGTCGAAATTAAGCGGCGATGTGCCGGCCGGCAATCTTGGCAATGCGGTGTTAAAAGCCGGGGACACGATGACGGGGGCATTAACCATAAGCGTTCTTCCGTCGCAGCCGTCCGCTCTTGTCACCAACGGCGTCGTCATAAGCAGCGGCGGCGTCATCCAGACCACCGGTACGGGGTATGGAACCATCCCGGGGGATCCCCGCGGCTTCGGCGCGGTGGATCTTCAGGCGATCAGAAGCGTCGCCGGCCAGGTCGCAAGCGGCCAATATTCCGCGTTGGGCGGGGGAGGATATAACACTGCCTCCGGTTTCTATTCGGCCGTGGGAGGGGGCGCCTCCAATACGGCCGGCGGCAGCTGGGCGGTTGTATCAGGCGGCACCAATAATTCGGCGGCCGGATATAAGGCCGTGATCGGAGGCGGGGATTCAAACAGCGCCTCAAATGAATATTCGGCGGCGGGCGGCGGTAAATTTAATATCGTCTCCGGCTCTAACTCGGTCGTCTCCGGCGGCGCGTACAATGTTGCCGACGGCACGGCGGCCGTGGTCGCGGGCGGTGAGAATAACCGGGCTGGAGGCGCATATTCCGGCGCGTTGAGCGGCTCCGGCAATAAAACCGCGCAGCTGTATGCCGTGGCGGCCGGCGGTTATGGTAATAACGCCGGCGGCAAATATTCCATGATTCCCGGCGGATACCGCAACACCGCTACAGGGGACTTTTCGTTCGCCGCGGGTTATCAGTCGACAGCCGCCGCCAGCGGCGCGTTCGCCTGGAAAGATTCCGACCCGTCCGACAGCCTTCTCAATGATGTCGCGGATCAGGTCAGGTTCAAAGCTAAGGGCGGTTTCTGGGTGTCCACCGGCGCCGTTTACTCAGATCCGGCTTTCTTTATCGCCGGCAATAACAACGTGGGCATGGGTACGTCCGCGCCTGCGTTCAAACTGCATGTGGCCGGCCCGGGCGGGACTATCGCCGGACTCAGCACTTCCGCCAATAGCACCGACGCGGCGGTCTACGGCTGGGCCAATTCCGGGGCGACCGCCGTTAAAGGCGTTTCCACAGGAGGCGGCTACGCCGGCCGCTTCGAAGGCAATGTTTTTATCACCGACGGCGGCGCCGCCGGAACGGGGGGCAAATTGGAAGTCAAAGGGGAAACCAGCGACGCTACCAAAGCCGCGCTTAACGTGATCAATTCCGCGGGGGCGAGTCTGTTATATGTGAGAAACGACGGCAAGGTGGGCATAGGGGAGGCCAATCCAGCCCAGGCGCTGGTCGTAAACGGAGCGGTGACGGTGGGGGACACGATAGGTTTTACCACCGGCACGATCCGCTATAATACGGCGGCCGGGAACCACTTTCAGGGTTACAACGGCACAAGCTGGGTCAACTTCGATGTTTCCGGCGGAGGGTGGACTACCGCCGCCGGCGCAATTTACCCCGGCACGCTGTCCGATCTGGTCGGCATTGGAATTATTCCGGCCGGACACAAGCTGCAGGTGTATGACGATAACAGCACCCTGGGCCAGCACGGCATATATTCCCACATTTATCCTAACAGCGGCATTCCAACGACAAGCTACGGTCTTGACGGTTCAAAATCGGCCATTGCGGGACTTGCGGATTCCAACGGTGCGGATGCAAAATTTTTCGGCGTGGCCGGTTATCTGAACGGCGCCAGTCAGACCGATTCAGCGGGCGTTTTCGGCGGCGCGGATAAAGGCGCGGCGGGAATAAGCCCCGTTACATGGGGGGCGCTGGGTTACCGGGATTCCCTTTCCAAGGAATGGGCCGGTTATTTCAGAGGAGACGGCTATTTTTCGGGCAATGTCGATATTTATAACGGCGGCTCAAACGCGCTGTTAAGGATCAGCGCCGACGGGGCCGCCGGCGTAAACTCCCCCGTAGTCATTACGCAGATGAAAAACACCACCGGCAGTATTCTGCCCGGAATGACCTTGTTCTCCCTTTATGCCAACGGTTACAACAGTCCCTTTCCGGGATATCAGCCGGCCGCTCAGATATCCGTGGTCGCCGATGCCAATACCGGGGATGTTGCGGCCGATATGCCGGGCCGGATCGAATTCGCCACCACGCCGGACGGAACCGGCGCGCCGCAAACCCGGATGGTGATCAAAAGCTCCGGCGCGGTCGGTATCGGGATCACTAATCCCACGGCCCGGCTGGAAGTGCTGGAAACGGATACTTCCGGCGGCGCCTATGTCCTGAAAGTGGGCACGACCTCCTCCTCTTCCTCGCTTGCCGTTTCCACCGACGGCGCGGTTTTTGTGGGCGGAGATCTGAGGGCGAGGGTATGGCAGCGTGTTTTCGCGGCCGATCTGGCAAGCAATATGAGTACTTTTGTAATCCCGGGCCTGCGCGGCAACACGGACGGCGAATATAAGCTGCTTATCCGCCTGTTTGAAGGCGCGATGGGCCTCTGTACCGTGAAGTTACAGCCGAACATGGACACAACCCTCGGGAATTACAACTCCCAGTGGTATGGCGCAACCGGCCCCGCCGCGGTCAATCACGTGGTCAATACCGGGACATTGGACAGCATACCTGTCGCCACTGTCGGAACCGCAGGTCTGATAGAGCAGGCGTCTTTAATAGAGGGGACGTTGATCGCCCGTGGAAACCCCAAAGTTTACAGCGGCACGATGGTTTCCATTACGCAGCAGACCACAAGGCAGATCGGAGGCAGTTGGAACAACGCGGCGGAAATAACCTCCATACAGATCAATACGGACATAGCGGGTTGTCTAGGCGCCGGAACCCGCATAGAATTGTGGGCTTTCAGATAAGAAAGGTACGCAGAACCTGTCATCCCGGCGATCTGGCCGTCTGAGGGGCATAGCCCTTTGAAACGGCACCTACACAGGTATTGTTGGCCGGGATCCATTAGCAAAGATTTTTGGATTCCCGCTAAAAGCACGCGGGAATGACGAGCGGAAAAGTGAAAGGTAACAGGTGCCTTTTGAATATATGAGTATCTGCAAACTGGTTTTTGCGGTGTTGCTGCTCGTTCCTCCGGGCGTCTTCGCGGCCGGGGCGAAGAGCGGCGGCGCCGTTGTTATAAGCGACGATATTATAGGCGCGCCGGCGGGCAGTATCGAGTTGGCGGGGGGAATTTATCGCGCGCAGGGCTTTATCGGGGCGGTGGACAGCGGTCGGCACGAGGCCGGCGCGGCGGTGGTGGAATCCGGATTTTATTCATATCTCCTGAGCGCTCCGTCCGTCTACGGTTACTCAGGGGTTTCCACGGGGTCGATCCTCTTCAGCTGGCTGGACGCCAATCCCGCCGGCACCGATTATACGGTTTTTCTCTCCACCTACGCGGGGACTAGTCCCTACCTGACTTTCCAGAGCACTACGGCGTATGAGGCGAACTTCCCCTGGCTGGCGGCCAATACCAGCTATTACGCCTATCTTCAGCCGAACTACATGGAAAGCGATTTTACGGGGATGGTTTCCACAACGGCTGTCACGCTGAGTTCGGCCGTGCCCGGCGTTTTCCTGTCGGTGAACGACGCCGGCCCCCGTTCGGCGCAGTTCCGTTACGCCAGTTTCGTAAATCCTGGCGGAGTGTTCAACACTCCCTGGTCCCAGGAGGCGCAGTCGGCCCTGCCCAAAACGCTTTACGGCCACGGTTCGGCTCTGTACGGCGGCTTTCTCTACGCCGGCGGCGGCCACGACGGCGTGGGTTTCAGCAGCGCCGTCTATTACGCGGCCATGAACGCGGGCGGCGCGTGGAATTCCTGGACGGCGGCCGGGTATCTGCCGTCGGCGCGTTACGGCGCCGCGCTGCTGGCCGCCAAAGGCCGGCTTTACGCGCTGGGCGGTTATAATTCCGGCGGCGCCACCGATCAGGTCTGGTCGGCCGCTATCTCTTCCACGGGAGCGCTGGGAGCCTGGCGCGCCGAAGCGCCGCTGTCCGGCGCGCGGTATATGCACGCCGCGATCCTTTACCGTGGACAGATCTACGTTTCGGGAGGCTATTCCGCCGGGGCCGATGCCGTGGTCCGCCGGGCGGCGCCGGGGGATGACGGGGTCATTTCCTCCTGGAGCGCCGAGACTTCCCTGCCGTCTCCGCGCTACGGGCACGCCATGTCGGCCTACAACGGTTTTCTGTACTTGACCGGAGGAAAGGACGGATCCACCGTCCGGAGCACGGTCTGGACGGCGCCTGTCGGGGCCGACGGAGGGTTGGGCGCCTGGCAGACCCAAAGCTCCCTGCCGTCTCCGCGCTACGGCCATAAGACCGAGATCGTGGACGGACGGTTGATAGCGGCAGGCGGCAATAACGGTTCCTCAGCCCAGCTCCTTGTGTTCGGCTCCACCATTTCAGCGGATGGAACCACCGGCGTCTGGCAGGGATTTGACCCGCTCCAGGCGCCCCGGCAGTTCCACACACTTGAAAAGATCGGCGGCCGGCTTTGTCTGCTGGGGGGGTCGGACGGCTCGGTGTCCTACGCGAATGTTTCCGTCTCCACTTTCGCCGGTACCGAGTATCTCGCCGAAGCTGCTTCCGATTCCGGTTTCTCCACGATAGTGGGGAGTTCTTCCTGGAACCCGGATCATGCCTGGGACGCCGCCGGCCTTGTTCCGGACACCGATTATTATTTCCGCGTAAAGGCCAGGAATTGGGCCGGGGTCGAAACTTCTTATTCCGGTTACATAGCTACCCGCACCTACGCCGCGGCGCCGGCGCTTTCCACCTGGACAGCGGTATATCAGACCAGCGCCGCCGTCAGTTGGCAGTTGAACGGCAATCCGGGCGGCGTCAGCTACTATTGCGAGATCTCAAGCTATCCCGGCTATGTTCCGCTGACCGATTCCCTGTCTACCGGAGGGAATTACGCCGTCTTCTCCGCGCTTGTACCGGGAACCACTTTTTACGCCAGAGTGCGCGCCGTGGACGGGCTTGCCCGGAATACGGCTTTCCTGGAGCTCCCTCCGTTCAAGACCGGATTCGACCCCGCGCTGGATACCAGCAGTCCCACGGTCGTGGACAATCAGGGCGGCGATCCCGCGTGGCGGAGTACCAATACCTACGCTTACGCGCTGGAATTTCACGATACGGGCGGCTCCGGACTGGACAAATTCCAGATTCAGGCCGCCACGGAAGCCGGGGGCGGTTCCGGGATAGTCGCGGCCTGGACGGAAGCCGCGGCCGGCATAAACCAGGACGATTACGTTCAGTCCTGGCCCCTGCCTCAGTCCGTCTGGGAAAGTATGGCGGAAGGGGCGACTAATTATATCTCGGTCAGGGCTTTTGACAATGTGGCCAATTCTACTACGGTGTTCGACGCATTTTACGTCCTCAAAGACACCACGCCGCCGGGCATCTCTCTCAGTTACGTTCCGCCCGCGGGCTGGGTGGCGGAGAACCCCGGCCCGGTTTCCAGCGCCACTTTCACCGAAGCCCTTTCAGGTCTTGACCGGATCCAGTACAGCGTCAGCGTAAATAAACTTTCGCTGGACGGCAACGTGCTCCCCTGGACCGAGATCGCGTCCGTTCCGGGGTATTCCGTCGTCGAGGCGACCTGGAGCTATGATTTCACGCGCCTGGCTAATTCCGCCACCAATTATTTCAGTCTGCGGGGCACGGATCAGGCGGGTAACGAAACTATCCTGGCCGACGCTTTCAGCATACAGAAAAACGTAAGCGGCCCCGTGGTAACGATAAGTTCTCCGACCGCGCTCTTCCTGTCCACCATAACACAGGTGAGCGGTTATAACAGCGAGACGAACGGGAAGTCCGTGCTGCTTACGGAACTTTCCTTAAAAGACAAGGCGTCCGGGCTTTACTGGAACGGCGGCGCTTTCCTTTCCGGCACCCGGCTCTGGCACGTGGCCGCGGGCACTTACCCTTTCGTATTCGATATGCCCATGACCCTCGTTAACGGCAGGCAGTACGAAGCGGCGGCCCGCTCTTCCGATACGGCGGGCGATTACTCCGCCTCCTACGCGACTTATACTTTCACTTTCGACGACGCGCCGCCCGCGCTCGGCCTTTTGCACCCGGCCGGCGGCTCGACGGTCTATTCGGAAAATTACCTGAGCGGGACGGCGGCGGATTCCTCCGCCGGAGTCCTGCGCGTGGAGGCCGCCATTAAGCGTCTGGAGGACGGCAAGTGGTGGGATCCGTCGCTCTCGGCCTGGACGGCGGCCCGCGCCGCGTTCCAGACGGGAAATTCCGTTTACTGGAACTACAACTTCACCAATATCCTGGCGGCTTCGCTCACTAACGGCGCCAGTTATTACTGGACGGCGAGGGGGGCGGACAAGTCCGCCCCGGCCAACACCGGGGTTTTCGACGTTTACGGCGCCACTTTCGCTTATTACGACACCGCGCCTCCGGGAGCGGCGGACGACCTTGCCGCCGGTCCCGGCGCGAACCCGGGCAGCGCGGCCCTGGCGTGGACAGTACGGGGGGACGACGGCCCCGCCGGTTATCTGCTGAGCGGCGGCTTCGCGGTGCAATATTCCACTTTCGCCGGCGCCGCTTTCTCCACGGCCTCCGCTTCCGTAATTATAAGCACCGCCGGTCTTGTCGCGGGCGCGCGCGCCGGGCATACCATTATCGGCCTGGCGGCCGGCGGCACTTATTACTTCGCGCTCTGGACCAAAGACGACGCCGGGAACTGGTCAGGCCTTTCCAATATCGCCTCCGGCCAAACCGCCCTTTCCGAGGCGGGGACTATCGCCGGCGCCGTCACCCAGGCATCGAGCCAGCCCATACAGGGCGTAATGGTGGAGGCCTACACCCAGGCCGGAACTCTCGCCGCTTCGGACACTACTTCCAGCGCGGGAAAATATTCTCTCTCCGGCCTGAGCGCCGGGAAATACACGGTCACGGTTCTGTGGAGCGCGGAGGATATAGCCAGTTCTGTTTCCAAAGGCGGCGTGGATTGCGGAGCGGGGGATCTCAATTTTACGCTGAGTATTTCCTACCAGCTGGCCGGGGTTTCAGGGGTGATCCCGTCCGGCTACCGGCCCGGATCCGGCTACCGGGCGGCCGCCGCCGGCCCTGAAGGAGACCGGCCGTATGTGGAACTTTTCCAGCGCGGCCGGCGCGTGGCCATGGCTTACGTGGACGAACAGGGCAGATTCTCGCTGGACAACCTGCTGCCGGGCACCTACTCCATCAGGGTCTACAACGGAAAAGAATTCACGGAACCCCAGACCGTAAAGCTTAAGGACGGCGAGCGCCTTCTGTTCACGCCCAAGTGGAACGTTCTCAATAAGGAGGCCGTTTACGCCTATCCCAACCCCGCCGGGAGCGAGGTAAGCCTCCATTTTGAGACCAGCCTCACCCCTTTCGAGGCGGAGATCCACGTCTTCGACATAGCCGGCCGGCTGGTCAAGAAATTTCCGACAGCCGCCGTTGAGCAGAATTATAAAGGGTTTGGCCTGCACCGGATCCGCTGGCGGCTCTCCGGGGAGAAAGTGGCGTCCGGGGTTTACATCTATGTCCTTAATATCAAGGATCCGAAAACCGGGGAGCGCGCGCGGAGTATTAAAAAATTTGCGATAATTAGATAATTTGGATCAAAGATGCGCCTAACTAAACTTGCCCTGCTCCTGTGTCTGTCTTTCCCGCTCCGCCTTTGGGGCGAGGATTCGGCGAGCCTTCAGTTCACCGTCGCCGCGCCGGATCCCGTGGTTGCGGGCGAGAACGTTAAATTCCAGACCTTGACTGTAAATACCGGCGCGACCCAGTGGGAGAAAGGCTCCTACTACTGGGTGGCCGAGGTCTACACCATAGAGAACGAAGAACCCAGGTTCCTGGCCCAGACCGAGCCGGTCACCCCCGCGGAAAGCGTCCCGCCCGGCGGCGCCGGCGGCGTGCAGCTGGTCTTTACTGTGCCGGATACTTTCAGCGGCCGGCGCCTGCTGTACAGGGTCATTCTCATAAAGGACGGCCGGCGCCTGCTGGAAACGGATTTTAAAGGCTTTCAGGTCATAGAAAAGAAATTCACTCCGCCGCCGCCCCAGGATTTCAGGGCGGGCGGAGACGTCAGCGTCACCTATAAGAATTCCAGCACGGGAGGGTGGGATAATCATCAGGTCATAACTTCCGCGAACATCGTCGGTAAGGTCAAACGGGCCTCTTTCCTCTTTAACACTTACCTCGTCCATACTTACAGCAGGCCGGTCACGCCCACTATCGTGCTTTTAAATCTTTACGCCCCCTGGGGCAATCTTAGCGCGGGCGATATCGCGCCCACCCTGACGCCGTTGAGCCTGGACGGGCAGGGTATGCGAGGGGTCTCGTATGAAAGGCAGAAAAACCGGTGGGCTTTTACCGGGCTGGTGGGCCGGATAGTCGCGCCGCAGGAACCCACCGCTTCGTTCTCGGGGCGCTTTGCCAGGTACACGGGAGGGGGAAAGGCCGTTTATGAGCTGAGGCCGAACCTGAAATTATCGCTGGACTATGTGCTGAGCAAGGACGACGCTTTTTCCATCACCATAGACACCTCGGCCAATATTATGAAGCCCCAGCAGAGCGTCGTATCCGGCGCGTCCCTGGAGTGGAAATTCCTGAACGCTTTCACGCTTAACGGCGAGTACCAGGCCAGCGCTTTCAAGGCCGATCTTAAGAGCGAAGCCCAGGCGGTCCGGGGGACGGGCTACAGGCAGGAACTGAAGTACAGATCCGGGCTTGTGGGACTTAAAGCCGGGTTAAGCCGGGTGGACGCCAAATTCGCGTCCCTGGCCAGCCCCTCCGTAATCCCCGACCGGCTGACCTACGACGCCGAGGCCGGAGTTTATCCGGCGGATTGGCTGTCTTTTTCCGCGGCTTATAACACCTATCGGGACAACCTGGCGAACGACCCCGGAAAGACCGCCACCACCCAGACCCAGACGAATTTATCCAATACGCTGCGCCTGTTCGGCGGTTCCATGCTTACCACGTCCATGATGACCAACACCGCGCTCGGCAAACCGGCCGGGGTTCAGGATAACCGGACCAATACGCTCAATGTCTCGCTGATGCAGCCGATAAATGTTCATACCGTCAATATCTCGGCCCAGACCAGCGACTTTAAGGACAATACCCGGCTGTCGCACGACCTGTCCTCCACCCTCTTCTCCCTGAGCGGCTCTTTCCGGGTCTCGCCCAGGCTGTCCCTTTCCTCCGGCATGGTCAATTCCGTCACCAAGGACAAGATAGACGCTTCCTCCAACAAGAATAATTCATTCACCGGCAATATCACCTACGGCATACCGCGCCGGGCCATGGCTGTCCAGCTCTGGGCCACGCTTTCCTCTAACAAGAACAGTTCGCTGGTGACGCCGGGGGATACGAGCGTCATGAACCTGAATCTTGAGACGGTCTGGCTGAAAAGCAGGAGTTCCAAATTCACTTTCGGGGTGGGTTCCAGCGCCAAAACCGACAACCGCAACAGCGCCAACAACACCAGCGAGATCACTTTCCTCACCAGGCTGAATTACTCGTTTTAGCGGTCAGGGTTTCAGTGTGGGGCGCGCTTTCCGCGGTTTTGCGGATCGGTTTTTTTGCGCGTTCTTTCCGCGAACAGCGGTTCGGGGGAGCTTGTCCAGGGCCTGCATATACTCTTTTAACTGGCCGTCGTCCGGGGCCAGTCTGAGGGCTTTTTCCCAGGTGTCCCTGGCACGGGGGTAATCTTTAAGCTGGAGATAGGTGGAACCGAGGCGTTTAAGCGCTGTTGTGTCTTCCGGCTCGAATTTCAGCGTGTCTTCCAGCTCCCTGACCGCCAGGTAGAACTTGGAATCGTAAATGTAGTGCAGGGCAAGTTCCTTTTTGTGATCCAGCACGCCGGTTTGGGCCGGCTTTGTGTCGTTCAGTTTCAACTGGGGGGACTCTTCTTCCAGCAGCGCGGTGAGCTTCTGAAAACGCGCGTCCCTGGGACTGAGCTCGGCGGCGTAGCGGAAAGCGTCGTAGGCGAAAGGCAGGTTCTCCTCTTCGTTGACGAAATTAAAAATTCCCTGGGCGGCGATGTTCCAGGGCTTGGCGTTGGACGGTTTGCGTCCCGCTATCGCGGAGATCTTTTTCAGCCTGCCGGCCAGTTTTGAGAACAGCGGACTGGAGGGATCCACCGCCGCCATCTCTTCGATTTTGAGCAGCGCTTCCCCGTAGTGTCCCCGCGCCACCAGCGCGTAAAATTTTCCTTTCTGTCCGGCGGCCGAGCCGGACAGCTTTTTCCGGGCTTCCTCTATCATGTTCCTGGCCGTCACCTGGGTCGGATCCAGCCGCAGAACCTGGCTCCAATAGTCTATGGCTTTCTGATAGTTCCCGGCCAGATAACTTTCGAAAGCTTCGTCGTAGGCCAGCGTCATCTGACGGCTTTCCGGAGCGGGCTGGGCGTCCGCGGCGGCGGAGGTCTCCTGGGCGCGGGCTCCGGGGACGGAGAGCGCCGGGATAGCCGGGCCGGAAAAGAGCGCGGCCAGCAAAATAGTCCTGCCCCAAAAATCGCTTTTCATTTAAAAACTCCTCTTGTGCCGGACGCTTAAAATCAACCCGCCGTTTCAGCGGGCTGATTTTGCGCGTTCTCCTGGCGGATAACCGTTATCTCGATCCGTCTGTTCCTGCCCCGGCCCTCCTCCGTATCATTAGGCGCGAGGGGGCGGTATTCGCCGTAGCCGTAAGCGCTCAGCCTTCCGGCCGGAAAGCCGTCCGCCGCCAGGTAGTTGATGACCGAGAAAGCCCGCATGAGAGACAGTTCGCGGTTCGAGCGGAATTTTTTTCCAAGCATCCGCGCCGCGTCGGTATGGCCCTCCACGAGCACCGGGCTGTCCATTTTTTTCAGATTTTCGGCCACGCTCCGCAGGAGCTCTTTCGCCCCGGCCTTGAGTTCCGCCGAGCCGGAGTCAAAGAGCACGGGCGCGGAGAAGGTCAGCTTGATCCTGCTGGTCGTGACCTCTACGCCGAGCTGGCCGGCCTGGATCTGTTTTTTGAGGTCTTCTTCCACTTTTTTCGTGAGCTCCATGTCCTTTATTTTTTTGTCGGCGGATTTCACACCCAGTTCTTTCTGCAGGGTGGCGATGGCTTTTTCATATTCGCTTCTTTTCATGTTGTAGGAGAAAGCGTACAGCGCCAGGAAAAGTATCACCAGCGTGGACATCAGATCCGCGAAAGGCACCATCCAGAGCTGTGTATTGCCTTTTTTCAAGTGCCCGTCCTGACCACCAGGATCTCTATCCGGCGGTTCCGGGCGCGGCCCTCCGCGGTGTCATTGGAGGCCACGGGGCGGTATTCTCCGTACGCCGCGGAGATGAGCCGCTCGTTGGGGATCCGGAATTCGGAGGCCAGATACTCCACCACGGAATCGGCGCGGGCGGCGGAAAGCTCCCAATTGGTTCCGTAATCCCCGCTCCTGATGGGGGCGGCGTCGGTGTGGCCCTCAATGAGAATATCGTTCTTGTCCAGTTTCTTCAACAGGCCGCCCATAGCGGCCAGGACTCCCAGGGCGTTCGGCTCCAGCCGCGCCCTGCCGGATTTGAAAAGTATGGGGGCCGAGATATTTATGCGGATCACCTTGTCGGTCAGCTCTATATCGGCCAGATCCTTAAGTCCCGCCTTTTCCAGCTCGGCGCGGAGGGTTTCGGCGGCGTCCTTTTCCCTGAATTTCTGTACCACGTTCTCCGCCTTTTTTTCTTTCTCGGCTTCCATATGCTCCCGGTCGAAACCGCTCAGAAAGCCGGCATGCGCCTCTTTTTCCGGCCGGAGGCTGAAGACATAGAGTATCAGAAAAAATAGCATCAGGTTGGTCATGATATCGGAAAGCACGATGAGCCAGAGGGGGTTCTCCTCCGTCCGGTGCGGGGAATAGCGTTCTATAAAGAATTTCATTTCTTCAAAGTTTTCGCTTTTCTCCGCAGGGCCAGGGAGAGGTAGCCTTCGAGTTTTTTGGAGACCAGCCAGGGAACGTCGCCCTCATGGAGGGAGACGATGCCTTTGGCGATGATCTCCCGGAGCAGGATGTCCTCTTCGGAATAGTAGCCGAGTTTGCTGGCTATCGGCAGGAAGAGGAAATTGGCCGAGAAGATACCGTAGAATGATGCCGTCATGGCTATGGCCATGGAGGAGCCCATCATCTGCGGGTTCTGGATATTGCGCAGAACCTGCACGACGCCTATCAGCGTTCCCAGGAGGCCGAAGATGGGGGCGAAAGTGCCGGCCGAGTTAAAGATATTGGTCTGCTGCTGGTGGCGCAGGCGGGTGGTGTTGATGTCGTGCTCCATGCGCTCGTGCAGGATATGCTCGTCCACCCCGTCCACGATCATCTGGCAGGCGTCGGCCAGGAAAGCGTGGGGCAGGCGGGGGATCTCGGACGCTATGGCCTCAAGGCCGTTTTTTTTGGAGATGTCCGCGAGGTTCACGATGACGCGGATGATCTCCGAGATGGGGGGGCGTTTGGGCGGGAACAGGACCAGGCGGAAAGAGCTGGACGTCCATTTGAGCGCCGCCCAGGGGTAGGAGATCATCACCGAACCGAGAGTGCCGCCGAAGATAAGAACGATGGCCTCCCAGTTGAGCAGGAACTTCAGCATGCCTCCGGAGGAAAGCACGAATACTATCACGCCGATGCCGAAGAACGCCCCGAAAAAAGTCATTAGATCCATAATATCTCCTCGCACCCCGCGCTTTATTTTAGTTGTAACTATCAACCTTTATTTTCTGTAACCTGGGGAGGGGGCAACGGATCAGCCTCCTGCGCCGGAACCTGCGCCGCCGGTTCCGGGGGCGGGACGGAGCCTGTTTTATTGAGCGTTATAAAACCCTCCTGCGCCAGTTTTTTTAATTCCTGCGCCACCCGCGCTCTTTCGGCGCGCTGTACTTCCGGAGCGGGATTCCGCGTGAGATCCAGTTCCTGCCGAAACCGTTCCTGCATGCCCTCCGACAGCTTTTCCAGAAAGGCCTGGGCCAGATCCGAATTCTTGAGCGCCAGCGCCAGATTCCGCATCGGGATCCTGCGCGCCAGCATCTGGGTCTGGGCCGGTTCCAGTTCTCCGAGATCGCCGAACCGGACTATGGCCGCGGAAAGTTTTGCGGCGAACTCCGGGTTGTGAACGGCAAAAGACAGGGAGGCTTTATCCTGCATGTTTTCCGGGAGCTGCTCGATGATGCCTATGGTTTTTTCCTCGCTGCCGACGACATAGTCCAGGGCGGAGAACAGCGCGGTCTCAAGTCCCTTGATCCGCGCCTCCGGCATGAGAGTCACTTTGGGCAGGCCGGCCAGGGCGTCTATGCTTTTAGGGTAGAGGGCTTCCACCAGGGCGGCCGCCACTGGCCCGGAGGCGTAACTGAGGACTATCGTGAGATCCTCTACCGGCCTTGTGCGCAGTATGAACGCCAGGTTTCCGGCGTTTTCGGTAGTGAGGAACCAGAAAGGAGATTTTCGGGGAGGTTCCGACCACAGGCTCATTTTTTTGTCCTTGGGTTTGTCTTCAACCGCGGCGGCTGGGAGAATTTCCGGGTTTTTTTCCTGGTTCCGCTCTTCGCCGGCTTTTGAGCCGATTACGCCTACAAGATCCCTGGCGGTGAGGGCGAAGGGTTTGAGAAAAGCGAATACGGTGAAGACGCCGAGCACCGCGGCCAGCAGCACCCAGATCAGGTTCCAGAGATTGGGGGGGAGGAGGAGGTCGGCCGGGGAAAACGGCCGCGCTTTTCGGAAATCCATTTTCTCCACGGTTATAAGGTCTTCTCTTTCCGGAGGCAGGCCCAGCAGTCCGGCCGCGAGTTTTTTGGCGAGCTTGAAGTCCCCGTCGGGAAGGCTCCTGTCCAGGATGAGGGTGGCGGAGATTTTTTTTATCATGGTCAGGGAACTGGAAAGAGAGATCTCCCCGACTTTTTCCTTTTCCGGGATGCCGGGCAGAAAGTCGAGCGCGGCGGGTTTTTTCTGTTCTTCCTGCAGCTCGGCCGAGATGATGACGATGATGTCGCCCGTGCCGAGCGCCTCGGAAAGAACTAGCTGGATCCTTTTCTCAAGCGAGCTTTCAAGCGCCAGTTTCGCTTCCATGGAGGAACGGGAGGAGGCTTCGGCGGCCCGGCACCGGGAACCGGGGGAAAACAGGATAACCGCGCCGAATACCGCGATAAAACAAATCCATGCCTTGACAGGCCTGAGAGAGCTTTTCATTTATATGATCCCCTTGTCCGATTGCGGCCAGCCTGAAGCGGGCCTGCGTCTATTATAATAATTAAACAATCCCCGGACAAATATTTCGCGCCGGAACAATGCGGAGATTTATCTTGACTTTGAAAAGGACTTTTAATAATATTCCTTTACGGTTGTTCTCAGCGCTTGATATTAAGGAGAAAGTGAATGAAAAATAAGATGTTCGGCGCGTTCGCGGCATTGATGCTGGTTTCGTCCGCCTACGCCTTTGACGGCGGTGTCACGTTTGACCAGAACGGCAGCGTTCCCGGTATAATCGAGCAGATAAAGTCAGCCAATCCCGGCGCGGATATCGTTCCGCTTCCCGGTGATCCCAAGGCCGCCAAAAAATGGACGGTCATGGTGTTCGTCAACGCCAAGAATAATCTTGAAGAGTTCGGCCTCAAAGACGTCAACGAGATGGAAATGACGGGTTCCGACGCAAACGTCAATATCGTCGCGGAACTGGGCCGCATCTCCGGCTACTCCACCGCCGACGGCGACTGGAAAGGCGGCAGAAGATATCTCGTCCAGAAAGACGCCAACGCTTCCAGGATCGTCTCCCCGGTGCTGATGGAACTTCCCAATGCCGACATGGGCGACTGGAACCACCTGGTGGATTTCGCCAAGTGGTCCATGGAAAAATTCCCCGCGCAGCATTACGTGCTCGTGGTCTGGAACCACGGCGCCGGCTGGAATAAGGATCTTGTTTTTGAGGCCCAGAAAGGCATCTCTTACGACGACGTGACCGGCAATCATATCACCACCCCCCAGCTCAGGAAGGCCATGGAGCAGATCGGCAAGATAGACATCTTCGCGATGGACGCCTGCCTGATGCAGATGGTGGAGGTAGGCTATGAGATAAAGGATTACGCTGATTATATCGTCGCTTCCGAAGAGACCGAGCCCGGCGACGGCTATACCTACAATACCTGGCTCAGCCCCCTGGCCGCCAAGCCCGGCATGGCCGCTGCGGATCTCTCCAAGGCCATGGTTGATTCGTACACCGACCACTATCAGGCCATTGATCAGGGTGCGACCCAGTCTTCCATAAAAGCCGCGTCGTTCGCCAAACTCGCGCAGCTTCTGGACGGCTGGACCGCCGAAGTCATGGCCGCCAACGACCTGGTGGTCGTGAAGAATGCCCGGACCAAAGCCCAGGCTTTCTATTACACCACCAGCAAGGATCTCTATCATTTTGTAAAGCTCGTAACCGGGGCTACGGCCAGCGCCGCGGTATCCGCGAAAGGCAAAGAACTGATGGATTTCCTCAAGACAGACCTGATAACCCACAACCGGGCCACCGGCGCCAAATACGCCAACGCTTCCGGCCTGGCCGTCTATATCCCCAACTCCTATACGGCGGCGTACGATTCGCTGCTGTGGACCAAGGATTCTAAGTGGGACGACTTCCTGAAATGGATGAAATAAGTCATTAGCGCTGTTTTAAAAAGGGCGTCCGCCTCAGGCGGACGCCTTTTTTTTAGGTATACTATCCCTGGATATATGACGCGCAACCGCGGAAGAATCTGGTTTTTGACCGAGTGCGTTCCGGCGGCGGCATTTTTCTGCCTGTTTTCGGGCGGAGCGCTTTCCGCCGGCTCCGGGGCCGGGACGACGGCGGCTAATTTTCTAAAGATCCCCGTGGCGGTCATTCCCGCCGCTCTGGGCGAATCTTATACGGCAATGGTAGGGCCCGATTCCATTCTCTATAACCCCGCCGGCCTGGGCCTTTTAGGCTACTCCTCTTTTTCCGGCAGCCACAACCAGTACCTGGACGAGATCACCCAGGAGTACGCCGTTCTCACGTACCGTTCTAAATTCGGGACGATCGGCGCGGGCTTTTCCATGCTTTCCAGCGGGCAGTTCACCGCGTACGACAAAGACGACATGATCATCGGCAAGACCAGCACCAGCCACCGGTTCTGGACGCTTTCTTACGCGCAATCCTGGCCGCATTTCAACCGGGACATAGGCAAACTGGATCCCATGCTTATAACTCCAAGCTGGACCAGGGTTACGCCGGTGCCGGATTACCGCCCTAAAAATTTCCGGGTAGCGCTCGGGGGCAGCGTAAAGCGAGTGAGCGAAAAACTGGATAAAATGACCGCCGGCGCCTACACCATGGACGCCGGCGCCATGCTGATCCTGCCCGGGCATTTCCATCTGGGCGTTTCGGCGCTCAATCTCGGCGGCCGGCAGAAATTTTTCGCCGAAACTTATAAGCTGCCGGGCGTGCTGAGAGCCGGGGCGGCCAAGGATTTTCATTCTATAAACGACATTATTATAGTTACGGCGGCTTCCGACGTCATAAAGTACTCGGACGCGCCGGCTTTTAATACCGTGGGGCTTGAAACCGATGTGCTGAGAATGTTCCAGCTCCGCGTCGGCTATACCAGCCATCGGGACATCGGATCGCGCATTTCAGGCGGGTTCGGCATGAATTTCGATAGATTCACGGACAAAGCCGGTTTCATCCACGGCCTCAGGGTGGACTATGCTTATCTGGATTACGGCGATCTGGGGCCGACCCAGCGGATCGGTATGCAGTTGATCTGGTGATTTTTGTATAATTCCATGATGGATATAGAGCAATTTATCGCCGGGCGCGCTTCCGTCATCAATAGCGAGCTTGCCAGGCGCGTAAAGCGCATTCCCGACTGCTATCCCAGGCTCAGGGAGGCCATGCTGTACTCCCTTGCCGCGGGGGGGAAGCGTCTGCGGCCAGTCCTTCTGACCGCCTCATACGAATTGTTCGGGGGGAACTGGCGCAAGGTTCTGCCCGCCGCCTGCGCCCTGGAGATGGTTCACACCTATACCCTTATCCACGACGATCTCCCCGCGATGGACGATGACGACTTGCGCCGGGGGCGTCCGACCAGCCATAAAGTTTTCGGAGAAGGTCTGGCCATTCTCGCCGGAGACGCCCTGCTTACCGACGCTTTTTCCGTCCTCTATGATAATTCCCGGATCAAAGGCGTGAAAGCGGAAAGGATCCTTGAGGCGGCCGGCATTCTGGCCCGCCGCGCCGGCGCCGGCGGCGTCGTCTCCGGCCAGGCCGCGGATCTGGAGGCGGAAGGCTTTCTCAGGGGGCGCGGAGCCGCCGGCTCCCGGCGCTCCAAAGCCGTGCGGCTGCTGGACTATATCCACCTGCATAAAACTTCCGACCTTATTACGGCTTCCGTGGAAATGGGCGCGGCCCTGGCCGGCGCCGGGCGCAAAGACCGCCGGACTTTATCGGAGTTCGCGGGGGCTATGGGACTTTGCTTCCAGATAGCCGACGACGTGCTGGATGTGGTGGGCGACAAGAAGAAGCTCGGCAAGAGCGGCAGCGATGCCAGGAACGCCAAGCTTACCTATGTTTCCCTTTACGGGATAGAAGCTTCAAAGGCGAAAGCGGCCTCGCTCATGGCGCTGGCCCGCAGAAAACTCAAGGCCCTGCCCTGTCCCGCCGGCCGGCTTAAAGTGCTGGCGGAGATCGCCGATTACGTATATAGCCGGGAAAAATAGCAAAAGGTGCCTGGCACCTTTTGCTAGGGGAAAAAACTGATGGAATTGCTGGAAAAGATACGCGGAGCCAAAGATCTTAAAAAACTGGAAGTTTCCCAGCTTCCGCCGCTGGCCTCGGAGATCCGGTCGGTCATCATACGGAATATCAGCAGAACCGGCGGACATCTTGCTTCCAGCCTCGGCGCCGCCGACCTCATCGTCGCCCTGCATTATGTCTATGACACTCCGGAGGACAAAATAGTTTTTGACACCGGGCACCAGACTTACGCCCACAAGATCCTCACCGGCCGCGCGGAAAAATTCCAGACCGTGAGGCAGAAAGGGGGGATTTCCGGGTTTTTAAAGCGCTACGAGTCGGAATATGACGCTTTCGGCGCCGGACACGCCTCGACGGCGCTTTCCGCCGCCGCCGGCATGGCCGCCGCCCGGGATTATCTCGGCCTGAGCCACAAGGTCGTCGCCGTAGTGGCCGACGGCTGCATGACGGGCGGAATGGCCTGGGAGGCGATACAGAATATCGGCCAGTTGAGAACGGATATGCTGGTCGTCCTGAATGACAACCAGATGTTCATTTCCCAGCGGGTGGGACGCCTCGGCAGGATCCTTACCAGGCTTTTAACGCTTGGCACGGTGCAGACGGCGGAGCGGAAAGTGGAGCTGTTCCTGAACCGGTTCCAGTTCTGGGGCAAAAAGATCCTGAGAGTCGCGAAAAGGGCCCGGGTGCTGTTTTTTCCCGGCATGATCTTCGAAGAGATGGGCTTTACGTATTTCGGACCCGTGGACGGCCACAATATTCCGGAACTGACGGAGGTTCTGGGTTACGTGAAAGATCTCAAGGGCCCGGTGCTTCTGCACGTGGTGACCAAGAAAGGCAAAGGTTACGAGCCGGCCGAAGCCGAACCGACCGAGTTTCACGGCGCCCCCAAATTCGAGATGGAAACCGGCCTCTCGGTAAAGGATGCGGCCGGGACGCCGACTTTCACGCGTGTTTTCTCCGATACCATTCTCCGGCTGGCGGAAAAGGATCACAGGATAGCCGCCATTACGGCGGCCATGCCGGAAGGCACGGGGCTTGACGGTTTCCGGGATAAGTTTCCGAACCGCTATTACGACGTGGGGATAGCCGAAGAACACGCGGTTACTTTCGCCGCCGGCCTGGCCGCGGAAGGGATCAAGCCAGTGGCGGCGATCTATTCTTCTTTCATGCAGCGTTCTTTCGACCAGGTGATGCACGATATCTGCCTGCAGAAATTGCCGGTCGTTATAGCCATGGATCGCGCCGGCCTGGTGGGGGAGGACGGCCCCACCCATCACGGCGTTTTCGACATCGGCCTTTTCAGGATGCTGCCGGATCTCGCCGTCATGGCTCCCGCCGACGAGGACGAACTCCAGCATATGCTTTATACCGCCCTGGAGCTTAATATGCCCGTTATGCTGCGGTATCCGCGCGGCAGGGGCTTCGGGGTGAAGATGGCGGCCGAATTCAAGCGCCTGCCGCTGGGCAAAGGCCGCCTCCTTTCCAGGGGCCGGGACGTAAATATCCTCGCCATAGGAAACCGGGTGCATCCCGCCGTGGAAGCGGCGGAGCTGCTCAAAGCCAGGGGCGTGGATGCCGGCGTGGCCGATATGCGGTTTATCAAGCCCCTGGACGGCGGGCTGGTAAAGGAGCTGGCGGGCCTGGGCCGGCTGGTGACCGTTGAGGACAACGCGCTTGAAACCGGTTTCGGTTCCGCCGTGCTTGAATATCTGAACGAAAATGCGATACAATCCAACCTCCTGAGGCTGGGTATTCCGGACCGGTATATAGAGCAGGGCCGCCCCGACGAACTCTATGAGGATCTGGGACTTTCCTCCGGAAAGATGGCCGACAAGATCGCAGAGTGGTTAAGGAGCTAAGGAGAACACCGTGCCCGCAAAAATAAACCTTAAAGAACAGTCGCTCAAGCTTACCAAGTCCCACGCTTACAGGAAAGCCTATACCGACGCGACTTTTTTAAGCAAGGACGAACTGCGCCCCGTCAGGCTGCAGCTCGAACTGCTTAAAACCGAGATGGCTCTGGCCGAGCAGGGAATCAAATCCACGGTGGTCGTCTTCGGCAGCGCCCGTATCTGGAGCGAAGAGGAGTCGGCCGCGCGCATAGGCGAGCTTAAAAAACTGGTTCTTAAGCGCCCCAAGGACGCGGCGCTCCGGTCTAAACTGGCCACCGCGGGAAAGCTGGCGCATTCCTCAAAATACTACGAGGAAGCGCGGAAACTGGCCAGGCTGGTCTCGGAACAGGGTACGCTCGGCGGCAACAAGCTTATAATTGTCACCGGCGGAGGGCCGGGGATCATGGAAGCCGCTAATCGCGGCGCTTACGAAGCGGGGGCCAGGAGCGTCGGTTTGAATATCACGCTTCCCCAGGAACAGGGGCCCAATCCTTATGTTTCGCCCGAATTCTGTTTCCGCTTCCATTATTTCGCGGTCAGGAAAATGCATTTTGTCATGCGGGCGCGGGCGCTGGTGGCGTTCCCCGGCGGTTTCGGCACCATGGATGAGCTTTTTGAGGTTCTGACGCTGGTTCAGACCGGCAAGAAGCGCCGCCTGCCCATCATCCTGTTCGGCAGAAAATACTGGAACGATGTTATGAATTTCAGGAATATGGCCAAATGGGGCTATATTTCCTACGAGGATCTGGAGCTCTTCAAATTCGCGGATACCGCCGAAGAGGCATGGGCGATAATCGTGGAATTCTATCTGAAGCATCCCGCGAACGGCAACGGCGCTTCCGCGCCGGTCACAAGTCACAAGTCATAAGTCACAGGTTAGAGGCAGTCGGAGGACTGCGGTGGGCGAAAATAACGGAAGCCGGAGGGCCGCGTTGGCGCTATCCGCAGTCATGACGGCGCTGAGTCTTTGCGGCGCCGCGCTGCTGGCGTTCTATCCTCCGCCCTCGACTTTCGCCCGGCTTTTGCCGGCGGACAATCCCTGGGTCAGGGACGGCCGGTTTTCCGTTCCGGTCTGCAACGGGGTGCAGTGCAAATTGTGCCCGTTCGAATGTTTCCTGCCGGAGGGCGCGCGCGGCCGCTGTAAAGTGCGCGTGAACTACGGCGGGAAGATCAAGACCCTTGTTTATTCCAAGGCGGTTTCCGTCCATCTGGATCCCATAGAGAAAAAACCAGTCTACCATCTTTATCCAGGCAGCCTGATCTATTCGCTGGCCTCCCCGGGCTGCAACCTACGGTGCAAAGCCTGCCAGAACTGGGAGATCTCGCAGATCTATCCGGAGCAAGCCGATAAAACGACGCTTGTGCCGGAGCGGCTGGATCTAAAAACGGACAGCGCTTCCGGCCGCGTTTACGGCGAACTGAAACAGAAGGAAGTTGCGACGCTTTCGCCGGAAGAGATAGTTTCCTGCGCCCTGGCCACGCGCTCCCGGGCCATCGCCTACACTTATTCCGAGCCGGCGGTTTTTTATGAATATATGTACGACACGGCCCGCCTGGCCAGGAAAAAGGGCCTGAAAAACGTAATGGTGAGCGCCGGGTATATCAACCGGGAGCCGCTTGAAGAACTGCTGGAGTATATGGACGTGGTGAAAATAGACCTGAAAGGCTTCGACGAGCGGTTTTACGGCGAGTATGTCGGAGGCGGACTTGAGCGGGTAAAGGACACTCTCAGGACCCTGAAGAAAAACGGCGGCCTCTTCGAGATCGTCAACCTGGTCGTGCCGGGCTTAAACGACGGCAAAGAAAGTATCAGGGCCATGACCGCGTGGATAAGAAAGGATCTTGGCGCCGATGTCCCGCTTTTTTTTTCGCGTTTTTCGCCCAATTACCGGCTGGCCAGCATAGCGGCCACGCCCGTGGAGACGCTTACACGGGCGCGTGACGAGGCGCTGAAGCAGGGTCTCAAATATGTATATGTGGGGAACGTTCCGGGGCACGCGGGGGAAAACACTTATTGCCCGGTCTGCGGGAGGATCCTGGTGCGGCGCTACGGTTACGCCGTGCTGGAAAACCGGCTGACGCCCGCCGGCGGCCGCTGTCCCCACGACGGAACCAGGATCCCCGGGATCTGGTAAGAATAATATGAAAAATACCACGCTGGTATTTACGGTCGTTATGTTCGGCATCTGCGCGTTGGCTTCCGCGCGTGAGCCGGCGTTCGCCGGAAAGTTTTATCCGGCGGATAAAAAGGAACTTGCCGCGTTCGTGGATTCGGCCCTTGCTAAAGGGGAGATTCCCGGGTTGCGGGGTGCGGTTCGCGGCGTTATCGTTCCTCATGCCGGGTACCCTTTTTCCGGGGGCATCGCCGCCTACGCCTATAAAGCCATAAGCGACGATTACGAACTGGTAGTGATCCTGGGCGCGGGGCATACTGTTAATGTAAAGGGCGCGGCGCTCCTGGCCGGAGGTTATTACGAAACGCCCTTGGGCAGAGTGCCCATAGACGAGAAAATTTCCGCCGAACTCATCAAGGCCAGCCCGCTTTTTGAAGACCTCCCGGCCGCGCACGCGAACGAACATTCCGTGGAAGTGCAGCTGCCCTTTCTCCAGCGCCGTATAAAAAAACCTTTCAAACTCGTGGCGGCGGTGCTTAACAACGCCGCCCCGGACGACCTTGCGGCCATAGGCCGGATCCTGGGCAAAAAACTCAAAGGCAGGAAAGCCCTGCTGGTCGTTTCCACCGATCTTTCGCATTATCCGAAGCATGAAGACGCGCTTCTGGCGGACAACACGCTGGCGCTGGCCATAAAGACTATGGAGCCCGGGTATTTTTGGCTGGCCAACCGGATCCTGCTTTCAAAAGGGGTTCCGGAACTCGCCACCTGCGCCTGCGGCGAAGCGGCCGTGACGGCGGCCATGGCCGCGGTGAACGAACTCGGCCCCTCGCGGTTCGTGGAACTTAAATACGGAGATTCCCATACCCAGGCCCCGCACTTTGGCTCTTTCGGAAAAAGTGCGGGGCAGGCGCCGGATCTTGCCGGCCCCGAAAGAGTGGTGGGCTATCTGGCCGGGGCTTTTGTCGCGGCTGACAAGGCGGCGGCGGGAAAAATAGATCTCCGTCCGGAACAGAAAAAAATATTGCTGGGCGCCGCCAGAGAAGAGATCTCAAACAGGCTGCTGGGGAAGAAAACGCCGTCCGGCGGGCTTTCGAAAGATTATGCGTTCAATCTGCCGGGCGCGGTTTTTGTGACGCTTACCGAAAGCGGGGCGCTGCGCGGCTGCGTGGGCACGATAGAGCCGCGGATGACCCTGCTGGACGCCGTGCGCTACGGCGCCGCCGCGGCGGCTTTTGAGGACACGCGCTTTAAACCTCTTGAGAAAGAGGAGCTGAAAAAAATAAAAGCGGAGATCTCCATCCTCTCCCCGCTCAGGAAAGCTGCGGGCGCCGTCGAAATAATTCCGCACAAGCAGGGCGTTGTTATTGTCAGGGACGGTCATTCCGGGCTGTTCCTGCCGCAGGTCTGGGAGCAGATACCCGATAAAGAGGCTTTTTTAAGCGAGTTGTGTTCCCAGAAAGCCGGGCTTGAGCGGAATTGCTGGCGGGATAAAAAAACCGCTCTCTACGTCTTTACCGTGGATTCGTTCTCCGAGTAAGGAGCGGATGCAAAGAGGCAAGGCAGCAGTCCGGGCGTGAGCGCCGCCGCGGCCCAGAGCAGCGAGGTTCGCAGCCCCGCCAGGGGTATGAGCGCCGCGGAGAAGACAAAACCGCCCAGGGCCGCCCCCAGCAGATCCGAATAATAAAGCCGCCCGGCCTCCCCGTCCTGCGCGCCCGCGACGGCCACGAAATAACCGCCCAGCGCAAGGCCGCCGCCGAAGATCAGGCCCATAAAAAGAAAGAAAAGTCCCGCCGGCGGCATGGCTGCCAGTCCGGGCGCCCGGAGATAAAGTCCGGCCGTAAGCGCCAGCGCCAGAAGCAGCGCCGCGGCGCGCGCCGTGAGGCGTGGAAGATTTTTAAAAACGGAAGTTCCCGCCGCCGCTCCCGCCATAAAGCCCGCGAACAATATGCCCAGCTTCCAGTTGAGCTGTCCGCTGTAAGTCTGGAACATGAGCAGGCAGTCCACTTCAAAACCCATGGCCCAGAAGCCGGCGAGGAAAACCGCCGCGGCTTTTCTGTCATTGAGCAGCTCCGCCGGCCGCAAAAAGCGGCTTAAAAGCAGGACGAAGATCACGGCGAGCAGCGCCAGGCCGGTAAGCGCTCCGGGCGAGACGAACATCGCCAGCCACATCTTCCAGAGATAAAAATATGCCGCCGGATCCAGATCCGTGTTGAGCCGGGGCGCTTTCACTTTTGCCGCCGCGGCCCGCGCCCACTGCCCGCGGTAGGGATCCAGCAGAAAAGGGAAGTTCTCCGGCACGGCGTAAAGGTTGTGTATTTTCCTTTGGCGGTACCGGCGCGCGAGCGTCTCCGGCGACAGGTCTATGGCGGAGTCCGACGCCAGAACCGTCAGGATCCCGCCGGGCACAAGTTCCACGCGCTTAAACGCCGCCGAAACGGAGGCGAGTATCGAAGCGGCGAAATAGGCGCGTTCCGGGGGGAGATAATTTTCCGAGAACGGCAGGGTGAAAACCAGGATGCCGCCGCTCCTCAGCGCCGCGGCGGCTTCCCGGAAAAACTCCACGGTGAAAAAACGGTTCGCGGCGGCGTTAAGCGGTTCCGGCGCGGTCTGGAAAATAAGGTCGTAAGCGCCCGGACGCTTTTTCAGCAGAAGCCTGGGATCCGTCCGCTCTATCCGCGCGGGTTCCAGACCGGGCCCCGCGTACTTTATAATGAAAGCGGTTCTGAAACGGTCGGGATCCGAAACCGTAATATTTTTTGCTCCGTGCTTTCCGGCTTCCGCGGCCAGGAGCAGCCCCGCCGGGCCGGCGAAGAGGATTTCTTGCGGTTTTTTATGGGCGAGCAGGGGCAGTTGGACGGAGATCTCGGTCTGTTCAGCCGGCGGGAGCTGGGCCAGTATGGTGCCGTCTTCTATAAAGAGCCTCTGCCCCGGGGAATCCAGAATAGCCAGACGCGAGCCGGTGGTTCTGGCGTAAGCGCGGGCGGTTTTAAAGAGAGTGGGCAGGGCGAAAGGGGGAACAAGATGCGCTCCGCCGAAGAAGAGCGCTCCCGCAAGCGCCGCCGGTACCAGCTTTCTGATGTTCAGCAGGGGTGTTCCTGGCGCCGAGAAGATCAGCGCGAGAGCGGCCAGGCCGCATATCAGCAGCGGGTCCGCCCCCGGAAAAAAAACCGAGTGGAGAAGCGTGAGCAAACCTCCGGCGGCCGCGCCGTAAGTTTCGGCCCTGTAAAAAGCGAGGCGCTTTTCCGCCAGACCGCGGGCCAGGCATACGCCGTTCGCCAGCGCGGCCGGCAGGGTCAAAAAAAGGCTGAACGCCGTCAGTTCCAGGAGTCCGGGTATAAGGCCGGGGCTGAGCAGGAGTTCCGCTTTCCTGAAAAGCAGAAGGTTTAACCCGGCGGCCGCCGTGAAGACGGCGCAGGCGGCCAGAAATCCGCGGGGACTTTCAAGCCTCTTTGCGAGGCGGCCTTTCAATACTAACGCCATTCCCGCCGCGGTCCAGAGCAGCCAGGCCGAGAGGCCCAGGCCCAGCGCGGTTTCGTGCGCCAGAAGCAGGCCGGAAAGCTCTTTCAGCGTAAAAACCTGCGTGATCAGCGAGAATAGTCCAAGCAGAAAAAAAGCGGGCATATTTTTGTATATTATACTATTGTAGAACGGATCCTCTATGACGGATAGAACAAAATTTCAGCCGGCCCTGGCTTTTTCTTTAGCGGTGCTGCTGCCGGTTCTCTTCTTTTCAAGGCGCATAGCCGGCGCGGAGCTGAATCCCATTTACCCCGTCCTCTGGACGTTATTTACGGCATTGACCGCCTTTTTTATTATTTACACCGGCAGGGTTTCTTTTTACCGGAGAATATTCTTTTCCGGACTGGCAGTTTCTTTTCTGGTTCACTTTAAACTGAGTCTTTTGTCCAAGGTCTTCGCGTCTTCCTGTTTCAAAGACACGCCTTACTGTCATATCGCCATAGCACCTTCTTTTTTCAATTATCTTTATCAGCAATATCTGGCCCTTATGAGCGGAGACTGGCGGCTCTGGGGGCCGCTCACCCTGGCGTTTTTGTGGCTTTTTTTTACCCTCGTCATAGGCCGGGCCTGGTGTTCCTGGGCCTGTTTCTACGGGGGCATAGACGACGGACTTTCCGCTTTACCCAAAAAAGCGCTGGTCAGGAGCGGGTTCCCGGCGGGCTGGTTCCGGGATTTCCCGGCGGCGCTCCTGATCTTCCTGCTGCTGGTGTCGCTTGCCTATATGCTGCCGGTCTACTGCCTTTGGCTTTGTCCGTTGAAAATGACTTCGGCTTTTCTGGATTCCGGGGACGCTTTTGTGCGGAAGATCCAACTGGCGCTTATGCTGTTCGCTCTCGCGGTTTTGTTTATCGGCCCGCTTTTGACCAAAAAAAGAACTTTCTGTTCCTTTCTCTGCCCGTTCGGAGCCTGGCAGGCTTTCTGGGGCCGCATCAATCCGTTCCGCGTGATAGTTGATAACGAGAAATGCGCCGCCTGCGCGGCCTGTCTGGATTCCTGTCCCATGTACGCTATCAAGGCCGGCCGGGAGGGCAAGCCGGAAATAGCCGCCTATTGCAACCTTTGCGGCGAGTGCCTCCCATCCTGCCGGCGCGGCGGGCTCCGGTTTTCGGTGTTCGGTATAAAGATCCGGGACGCGCGAACCGGCTTCGGGCGCCTCCTCGATCCGGAGAGCTTTTTTGTTTTCTGCGCCCTGGTTACGGCGGGGACATTCGGCGCCCTGTTCGCCCCCGCGGCGTTGAAAGATATCGCTGATTTGCTACGGAGGATATTATGAAAGATGGGAAATGGGTGGAACCGCGTTATACCAACAAGGAAATATTCGAGAAGGATTACTCCAAACTTGAACTTTCCGGCACTGAAGTTAAGTGTCCGGGATGCAAACTGCCGGTCGGGCTGACGCGGAAGAACGCGATCGGCAAGACGGCCGGCTGGTGCAAGCAGTGCAACCGGGCGGCGACGCTATGACCATAGCGCAAAGCGCTATGGTCGCCATAGGCCATAGGCTTTAGGCCATACGCAGAAAAAAATCCGTGTCTGCGTACGGCATATGGCCTATGGCGTATGGCAGATAAATAATTCCGCTTTACCGTCAAGATGTTATCAATACTCTCCGAAGGTTTTGTTCTTGGACTTTCCACCGGCTTCTATTGTCTTACTTCCTGCCTGCCGGTTTTGGTTCCCTATTTGCTGAGCGAGGGGGGAAAGGCCTGGAAGATTAATTTTTCCATATTTCTGGAGTTCCTGTCGGGGCGTTTCATCGCCTACTTTCTGTTTGCCGTGGTTTCTGTTTTAATAGGCAGGACATATAACCCTTATCTGCCGGATTGGGCCGCGCCGCTGGCAATGGCGCTTACCGCGCTGGCCATGCTGTCGTCCCTCATTTTCTGCCGATCCGCCGCCGCAGGCGGGGTGTGCGCGCCGCCGGTCAGTCCTTTTTTTAAAAGAATACCGCTGGCGCTGGGCTTTATGACGGGTATAAATGTTTGTCCGCCTTTCGTGGCTGCCTTTGTGCGGCTGGCGGGTATGGCCGACATGACGGCGGGACTGTTTTATTTCACCGGATTTTTTACCGCCACTTCCATCTTCCTGCTGCCCGCCATAGCGCCGACGCCTTTCCTGAACGAACGTCTTAAGGTCATAGGCCGCATGACCCTGGCTATAGCGGGAGTGTGGTACCTCCTGCTGGGAATCACCGGCCTGATAGGCCTTTAGACCTATATGGGTATAGGTCTTTTGGCCTTGCCGGTTTTGGGGCTTTGGGACTATACTCTAACTGTAACTATCATTGATCTTAGTCAACACCGTGGAGGTTCAGTGAAGAAAGTAGTCCTCGCTCTTGTTTTAGCTGCCGTAGGTTTCCCGATCCCGGCTTTTGCCGCCGGATCCCCCGAAGAGGTTCGCGCCGCAGGCGATCTTTCTTTCGACTATATTCTGAATAAGCTCACCGACGAATATTCCAAAGGTCTCCTGATGCCCGCGCCGGCCGCGGCTCCCGGGGAGAGGGAGTCCGGGCGGGACGACCGCCTATGGGTCGCCATTTCCGCCTCCAATAGCCGCGAGCGCACCAGGCTGCTGGAAGCCGGAGTGGATATCGTCGAGATCCGGAAAGACAGGGTTTACGGAGTCATCCACCGGGACGCCCTGTCTCAGTTGTCCGGCAGAGGCATCGGGGTACTGTCCCAGGAACCTCTCAGTCTGCATCTCGGCTCATTAAAAGATTTTCCGGCGGCGGACGCGGCTTACCATAACTTCAAGGAGACCACGGAATTGCTTAACGCCCTGGCCTCCAGGAATTCCGATGTCGCTTCCGTCTTTTCTATCGGCAAGAGCGTGGAGGGCCGCGACATCTGGTGCTTCCGGGTGAATTCGTCCGCGCGGGGTTCCGATCCAAGCGCCAAGCCGGGCGCCGTCTATATAGGCAACCATCACGCCAGGGAACATCTTTCCAATGAAGTGCCGCTTCTGTTCGCGGTGTGGCTGATGGATAACCGCGCCGTTCCCGAGGTTAAAAAATACATAGACACCCTGGACATCTACATAATCCCGATGCTCAACCCCGACGGCGCGGAGTTCGACATTAAAACCGGCTCCTATAAGTGGCAGCGCAAAAATAGGCGCGTCAATTCCGACAGGTCTATCGGCGTCGACCTGAACCGCAACTATGATTCCTGGTTCGGCGGGCAGGGTGCGTCCCATTATCCTTCGGCCGATACCTACTGCGGGCCTTCGGCTTTCTCGGAACCGGAATCCACGGCCGTTAAGAAGTTAGTGGAAGCGCGTAAGAATCTGCGGACCATGATAAGCTATCATTCCTATGCCAGCACTGTTCTCTACCCCTATGGCGGCAGCGAGGCCGAGATACCGGACGCGAGAGACCGGAAAGTGTTCGTTGATATGGCCGGCCGGATGGGGGCTCTTACCGGCTATCACCCGGAAAAGTCCAGCGATATGTATGTCGCAACCGGGGACACCTGCGACTGGGCCTACGATATCGGCGGGATCTTCGCTTTTACGATCGAACTGGAAGGCAACAGCTTTTATCCCGGCGCCGGCATAATCGACAGGGCTGTCAAAAACAATATCAAGGCGGCGGCCTATATGCTGAGCGTCACGGACGATCCGTATAAAACACTGCAGTAACCGGTATCCAGTAACCAGTGATCAGTAAGAAAAAATAAAAAACCCGGGGAATTCCCCCGGGTTTTTGTCGGGTGAAGTTACTGGAATTTACCGGTCACCGGTTACTGATTACCGGTTACCGTCCTTTACCTGAGCGTGAGTATATAGGACTTTACTTTTTTGCAGGGATAGTAGGATTCCTTGGTCTTGGCGAGGCCCGGTTTGCCCAGGTCGCTTTCCTTGTTGATATAAACATACTGTCCGGGCAGGCATTTGGCGAATTCATTGTCCAGGAACTGGTAAAGCCCCTTTACGTTGCTCAACGCCTTTTCAAAATTCAGCACAAAGGTGTCTTTAGACAGCCAGCCGCCGAAAGCGAAGCCCGCTGTTTTTCCGTCTATGGAGACCATGACGCCCCGCATCTGCAGCAGTTCAAAATCGCGCAGAGCGTTCAGGATTGCCTTGCGCTCGCAGTTCAGCATATCCAGGTGTTCCCCTATTTCCGGGTCGCGGGCCCATTCATCCAGCAGTCCGGCGCATCTGCCGCAGTTGGCGGGAGTGAGGGGCTCCACTTTGACTTCATGCGCGGCTATTATTTGTTTATTGAATTGTGCTATCAGGTTCCGCTTCTTGGAGAATTTATGCCCCTTGAGCCCGGCCAGGTCGGAAGCGCTGTAAATGTAATCCATGTAGCCAGGCTGTTCCCTGACCGTGAAGAATTTTTCCACTTCCGCCGTCCCGGCCGCCGACAGATAGTCTTCCGCGGCGTAATAATACTGCCGGTAGCCGAGCTTGGCCGCCCAGCCGGCCAGCTCCGCCGGAAGGGGGCGCCGAAATGGCCTGGTCAGCGGCAGCAGCAGGCGCCGGTTCTCCGGCTTTTCTATTTCAATTTCGGAGATAAAAAGCAGATCGCCCTCTATGCGGTAGTGGACGTCGTAGACGCAGTGGTTCCAGGCGATTATAGAAGAAAGGGAATATTCGCACAGGCTCCAGCCGTAGATGTCGAAAAAATCTCTCAGGGCCGGGTAATCTTCGGCTTTTAGTTTTTTAAACATGGTTCCTTTTCAGCATCATGGGGCGGGCGCGCTTTATCACTTTGAATCCCAGGGCCTCGTAGAACGCGCGGGAATCATTCTGCGCTATGAGCCCGATCCAGTTAATGCCGTCGGCCTTCAGGCGGTGTTTTAGTTTGAGTATTATTTTGGAGCCGAGGCCCCGCGACCGGTATTCTCCGGAGACGGCCACATCCTGTATATAGGCGTCGGAGACGCCGTCGCTTATGGCCCGGCCCATGCCTACTACGCGGCCTTTATCCAGGACGGCCAGGAAACAATGGCTGTTTCCGATAAGTCTGGCGGCCAGGGCAGGAGTGTCGCCCTTCCGCCACCAGCCCTGCCGGGCGTAAAGGGAAATGATGTCTTTGAGCGCCGCGGGCTCCGGTTTTTTCAGGAAGCGGAAGGAAATCATAGCCGAATTTTATGGTATCTAATTTGCGTCCGAATTGCTACCGTACCATGTCCCAGATTATTTTCGCCAGCAGCGCGTTCGCCACGAGGAAAAGCGCCGGGCGTATTATCCACGTTCCTTTTTTAAGCGCCAGATGCGAACCCAGATAATTGCCAGCCATCCCGGCCGCCGCCATGGCCAGCCCCAGCCTGATGTCCACCAGCCCCAGAACCAGAAAAGCGGCCAGGGCCGCGAGGTTGGAGACGAGATTAAGGAGTTTGCTCAGGGCGGTAGCTTTTAAAAGGTCGTAGCCGCAGAAGCGCGTGAAAGCCACGGCCAGGAAAGTGCCGGTTCCCGGGCCCAGCATGCCGTCGTAAAAACTGACGGCGAAAGCGATGAAACCGCCGCGTGCGAGCAGCGCGTTCTCGCCGAGGTCGGAGCTGTGGTCGGTCAGGCCGAGGCGGTGCCGCGAGATGATGAAAAACGCCACCGGGGGCAGGACGATTATCAGCAGATAGCGGATCATTTCCGGCGGCACAAGCGAAACGGCCCTGGCGCCCAGCAGCGAGCCGAGGGCGGCGAAGAAGACGAGGACGAACAGGAATTCTTTTTTGAAGCGGAGTTCCTTGAGGAATTTGAAAGCCGCGACGGCGGTGCCCAGGCTGGACGAGAGCTTATTGGTGCCGAGCAGGCGGTCAAGCGGGAGGCCGAAGTGGAGGTAAGCCGGGAGTGTTATAAGTCCGCCGCCGCCGGCCATGGAGTCGATAAAACCGGCCAGGAAGATAAGAAAGGCGAGAACAAGATAGTTGGCGTGGGAGCAGAGAAGTTCCATATATTGATTATACCCGAAAACCGGCCCCGCCCGCCCTATTTGTCTTGTCCCGTCTAAATAGGTAAAATCTTACGACAGCGCGGCCATATCTTTGCAGTCCGCCAATCTGAAAACGAGCGGGAGACCTGTATAATGGACACGGAAACAAATCTTCAGAATCTAAAAGACAAAATAGAGATAGCCGGCGGCGGGAAAAAAGTGGATCTCCTGCTTAAAAACGCCAGGGTCATAAATACTTTTTCCGGAGATATCCACAGGAACCATGTGGCCGTGCATAAAGGGAAGATAGTCGGTTTCGGGATCTACTCCGCCAAACAGACCATAGATCTTAAGGGCGCGTATCTCTCCCCCGGTTTTATAGACGGCCATGTCCATATCGAAAGTTCCATGGTCAAGATCCCCGAATTCGCCAAAGTGGTTCTGCCTCACGGCACCACTTCCGCCGTTATCGATCCGCACGAGATAGCCAATGTGCTGGGCCTGGACGGCATAAAATATATGCTGGCTTCGAGCGTCAACAGCGTGCTGGGCGTGTATGTGATGCTCCCCTCCTGCGTGCCCGCCACCAGGCTTGAGACCGCGGGCGCGGAACTGACCGCCCACGACCTGGCGCTTCTGCTGAATGACGAGCGCGTCCTGGGGATTGGCGAGATGATGAATTATCCCGGCGTCATTTATCAGGACGAGGAGGTTCTGAGAAAGATCGCCATCGCGAAAAACAAGGTCATTGACGGCCACGCGCCCATGCTGAGGGACAAGAAACTCTTTGCCTATGTTTCCGCCGGCATCCGTTCGGATCACGAATGCACGAACGTCGAGGAGGCCAGGGAAAAGCTGCGCGCCGGCATGTATATCATGATCCGCGAGGGCACGGCCGCCAAAAACCTGAAAGGCCTGCTGCCTCTGGTCAATTCCGAAAATTCCCGAAAGTTCGTCTTCGTGACCGACGACAGGCACCTGGACGATATCCTGCGCCAGGGTCACATAGATTATCTGGTCCGCACCGCCATACAGCTGGGCGTGGATCCCATAAGGGCCATCCAGATGGCCACCATCAACACCGCGGAATATTTCGGCATCAAAAATCTGGGCGCCATCGTCCCCGGTTATTGCGCGGATCTGGTGGTGTTCGACGACCTGAAGAAGCTTAAGATCTCGAAAGTGTTCAAGGACGGGAAGCTGGTGGCGCGCAACGGGGTGATAGAGCCCCGCGTCATCACCGAGTACGAGGGCAAGACCAGAGGCACCATAAACGTCAGGTGGATCGAGCACGAGGACTTCGCGCTGAAAGCCGGGGGAAAATACGCGAAAGTCATAAACATGATCCCCCATCAGATCGTGACGAAAGCCACTGTCGAACCGGTCAAGCAGGACGGCGGCTACGTCTCTTCCGACACCGAAAAGGATATTCTCAAAATAGCGGTGATAGAGCGCCATATGGCATCCGGCCGCGTGGCCCTCGGCCTGGTCAGGGGCTTCGGGCTTAAAAAAGGAGCCATAGCGTCGTCGGTCTCGCACGATTCGCACAATATCGTGGTGATAGGAACTCATGATGGGGATATGTACGCGGCGGCCGTACAGGTGGTCAAGATGCAGGGCGGGATAGTGGCCGCGCTGAACGGGCAGATCCTTGAGGCCCTGCCGCTGCCGGTGGCCGGCCTTATGTCCGACAGGAGCGCGGAATTTGTGCGAGAAAAACAGAGAAGACTTAACGAAGTCGCCAAAGTCCTGGGCTCCAAACTGGACGATCCGTTCATGGCCATGTCGTTCCTCACGCTGCCGCCCATACCGGAGATCCGGATCACCGACCGGGGAGTGATAGACGCGGTCAAGTTCAAGGTCACTCCGTTGTTCACGGAGAAATAGAATTGCCGGAGGCAGGGAGGTGATGAAGCAATGAAGCAAAAAAACAAAGGTTTGCGCTTTTTCGTCCTTACTTCATTACTTCCCGCCTTCTTGCTTCCTGTCATTTACTCCTCCCGGGCCGCGGCGGCCGAGCTTGTTCGCGGGCCTTATGTGGAAGCCGTCAGCGCCGGGATGGCTGTGGTGCGCTTCCGTACGGACGCGTCCACCGTCGCCTGGCTGACATACGGCGCGTATCCGGACTGCGAACGCTTTATGACGCTTTCCCCGCAGGTCAGAGAACACAAAATAGCGCTCTTCGGCCTTCTGGGAGACACCACTCACTGTTATCGCATCTATCTGCCGGACTCGGCGAGCACCGGCTCGTATAAAGCGGCGGAAAACGCGTTTAAAACGTTCCGCGGCGCCGATAAGCCCTATTTCAATTTTCTGGCTTTCGGGGATTCCGGCACCGGCTCCGAGGAGCAGCTTGAACTGGCCGGGCAGATGGAGAAATTTACCCCCGACTTTGTGGTGCATACGGGCGATATTCTGGAGGAAGGGCTTGACGCGGAGGCGGACGACCAGTATTTTGTCCCGTACAGAAATATGCTGGCGAAGTATCCTTTTTTCCTCGCCCTGGGCAATCACGACTACGGCAGACAGTACAGAAAAACCGGGGGCAAAAAATTCCTGAGGGAAAACTATATCCCGTTTCATACCATGCCTTATACCGGCAGCCCCCCGTACTATTATTTTTTCGACTCCGGGAACGCCCGCTTTTTTGTTCTTGATACCAACTATTTCCATGGCGCCAGGTGGGCGCAGCCGCTGGATAAGAGCTCCAGGCAGTATAAATGGCTGGAGCATTACCTGGCCCGAACCAACGCGGCCTGGAAGTTCGTGGTTCTGCATGAACCCCTCTATTCCACCGGGGCGCATGACCTGAGCGTGGAAGAAAGGGCGGTTCTGGCGCCCTTATTCGAAAAATATAAGGTGGATCTGGTTTTTCAGGGGCATGACCACGACTATGAACGGACCAGGCCGGTGAAAGACGAACTTGTGAACGAGCGGGAGGGGCTTATCTACATCACGCTCGGAGGCGGGGGGAGCCCGCTGTATTTTCAGCGCAATAAGGCCGACTGGTCCGAGAAATTCATGCCGGTCTATCATTTTGCCTATATCGAAGTGAAAGACGTGAATCTGAAAATGACCGTTTACGATAAGGACGGCCAGGTCATAGACACGCTTGAGATGCAGAAGTAAGGAACTATGGAAAGTTTCTCCGCTCTATTCGGTCCCTGGATAATAGGATTCTATTTCTTTCTTTTCGTTTCCATCGTTTTCCTTTACCGCGCCGATCCGGAATCGCGCAAGAAAATGCGGATGACGGCTTTTCTGACGGTGTGTTCGATAGCCGGAATACTGGCCGCTAAATTCCTGGGCGGGATCGCCGCCGCCGGTCTGGTGAAACTGCTGGCCCTGGCCGCCCGGATGTCAGCCATGATAGCCGCCGTAAATATCGCCGGCGTGTTCGTTTTTTCCCTGGTCATGCCCAGGCTCAGGACGGGAGTTTCAAAATTCATTGAAGATCTTATACTGGCGGGCGCCTATGCGGCCGCCGGGCTCGCGGTGATGTCGGCTTCCGGCGCCAACCTCAGCGGGATTCTGGCCACGTCCGCGGTCATGACCGGCGTGGTGGTTTTTTCCCTTCAGGACTCCCTCGGCAACATTATCGGCGGCATGGTGCTGCATCTTGAAAATTCATTCAAACCCGGCGATTTTATCCAAGTGGAGAGGTATGAGGGTATCGTGCGCGAGATCCGCTGGCGCCAGACTACGATCGAAACCCTGGACGGGGATCTGGTGGTGATCCCGAACATCATCCTTATGAAGAGTCTGGTCACCGTGCTGGGCCGGGCTTCGGGGAACATCCGCTTTCGCGCCGTTTCTTTTAACGTATACTACGACCGGGCCCCGGGTGAAGTTATCTCCGCCGTGGAGCGGGCCCTGCTCGAAGATCCGCCCGCCTGTGTCGCTCCGGCGCCGGCTCCCTACTGCGCCATAAAGGAATTTCAGCCTGATTGCGTCGCTTACGAGCTCCGGTATTATCTTTCAGACCTTTCCGCGCCCGGCAGAACAGATTCCAGCGTCCGCGTCAGGATTTATTACGCCCTCTCGCGCGCCGGGATCCAGCTGTCCGTTCCGTCCAGATCCGTGGTGGTAACGGAGGGCGCGGACGCCGCGGTGGAAAAAAACGCCAGAGCCGAACAGGAGCGCAGGCTTACAGCGCTTAAAAGCGTGGATGTCCTGCGCGTCTTGTCCGAAAGTGAGAGAAGCATTCTCGCCGGGCTGCTTAAACCGACGCCGTTCGCCGGCGGCGAGCTCATGATGAAACAGGGAGCGGTGGCCGACTGGCTTTACATAATTTACAAAGGCGGGGCTGAAGTGCGGCTGTATTCCGACGTGGGATCCGGGACTTATCGCGTGGTGAAAACGCTCGGGCCGGGGGATTTTCTGGGCGAGATGGGGCTGTTTGCGGGTGAGCCCCGTTCCGCCACGGCGGTGGCGTCAGGGGAAACCTGGTGCTACCGGCTGGACAGGGAAGGCTTCCGCGGCATCCTTGCCGGCAGGCCGCAGATAGCCGAGTCCATAGCCGCCATGCTTGCCGAACGGCGCGTGGAACTGGCCGAAGCCAGGGAAAAGATGGCCGGAGAAGGCGCCGCGCGCGGGTTGGGGCTGGAACAGCGGAACCTGCTTTCCAAAATAAGGAATTTTTTTAACCTCTGATTTTCTCCCCGCCTGAAAAAACACCCCGCGGAACCGGGGGATCCCCGACGGGAAAATAGCATTTTCCAATCCAAGGATGAGCATGATATCTCTCGTCGGTGCTCCGTCGGAGATTCTTAACCGTGCCTCCCTTTTGCGATAATCCAAGGTAACGGCAGGCCTGCAAGTTCGCGGGCCTGCCGGGGGTTGGGTTCCAAAAACCGGTGTCGGGCACACCGTGCCCGCACCTCCCGTCCTCGGGCGAGCCCAGTGTCCGCCGCGGACACCCCGCGCTTCGTATGCTCGGCCTCCGGAGGGTTTTTTCCACCCAATCCCCCGTCACCCGCTCCATTGATTTGCCTGCCGTGCTCCTTATTAAAGATTTTTATCATAGGTTCATCTCTCAGTCTGCACTTTTCTGAACAGTTCATACTTCTCTTTCTGCATAAGCCGTGCACATTCGTTGTCGCTCTCCGCCAGGGCGATTTTATCCAGCTGTTTAAAGGTAACGCCTTTTTTAAGATATCGCCTGGCATTCGCCAGCCTTTTAAGGGCTTCGTATGAGTGAGTATATTACCTAATAGCCTCACGTATAATTCCGCATAGCAGACAAATACGCTGAAAGAGTAATGTATGAATATGAACACAGTCACCCAGTGCCTTGTTCGTCAGGTAATGGAGCATTCAAGGGAGTGAAGCCACGAATAATGAGGCAGAATACTACAAGATTGTGGACGAAACCTCGGCGCGCTACGCTTCTTTGAAGAAAGTCGGCGCGGCAGAACTGAAGCATTTGACGGAGGAACTAAAAGGCGCGTGGAAACATATAAGCGAGCTGCTATGAATATTGCAAGAGGCTGGGTGGCGCGTTCTCTCATTCTGTTCTTAGCAGCGCTTGTGGTCGGAATTATTCTGAAAGAGGTGGTCGCTCCCCGGATTGTGCGGCGGCGGTTAATTTCAATAGTTCATGACAGTTGCAAAACTTGCGAGCTTTCGCTCAGCCGTGTTCATGTTTCGCTGCTGCCATTAGCTCTAAGCAGCAGTCGTGTCCGTTTTACCGGGGGGACGCCAAATGCGACCGTAGTTCATGCCGAGGCGGAGCGCGTTTACGTGCCATTCGCGTTTTTTCCGCTTTTAACGAGCCGTTTTCATGCCGGTCGAATTGAAATCGAACAGCCGGTGATTAAAATATCGGAAGGCGATCTGTATGTTTCTTCTTCTACCGATGACAGTTCTGCCCGACCGCTTGAGCTTGAGATAGAGGGCATCAAGGTAAAAAACGGTTCCTTTACTTACATTCGTGAACATCCTGTACGTAAAGGGACACTGAACGTTTCGCGGATAAATGTGGCCATGGGGTCTGTGGGCAGTTCTGACCGTCTTCGTGATACATACGTTGAGGCAACCGCCGACGGCCTGTTGGAAGAGTCCGGGCAATTCCACCTGCAGGTAAGGGCTAAGGTTTTCGCTAAAATTCCGGACGCCAATGTTAAATTACAAATTTCGGGGCAGGATCTCGCAACCCTGAACCCTTTCTTCAGGCCGAATGACGGAGTTCAGCTAAAGGGTATGCTTATTAACGCCCAAAGCGTAGTGGTTATTCGCGGATCGCGTCTCAACTCTTCCGCTTATGTGCGCTTCCGGAGACTTAGTGTGAAAATTAAAAAAACCGATGAGCGCAGCGCCCTTTCCGCGTTTTTTCAGACTCTCATGGCTTCCATCACAATGGGGAAACAAAACATTGATGGAGGGAATTATGACAGCCAGGGAACTGTGGATTTAGAACGGAAGCACAAAGAGACCATCATCAGTTTTACTCTAAGAGGGATGAAAGAAGCCGCAATGAAGGTCGCCTCTCAAGGCGGAAAGTAACTAATTTTAGAAAGCCGGTTCCTAAGGGTAAATGCCGGTAGACATAAGAAGGAAAAGGTGGTGGAATTTGTTGACGGAGGTCTGAAAGGGAGACAAAACAATGGAAAAAAAGAAACTTACGACCAACGCGGGAGCGCCCGTGGCGGACAACCAGAACATAATGACGGCGGGCAAACTTGGTCCGGCGCTGCTTCAGGATGTCTGGTACCTTGAAAAGCTGGCGCATTTCGACCGCGAAGTTATCCCGGAACGGCGCATGCACGCCAAGGGCTCAGGGGCCTACGGAACCTTTACGGTAACCCGCGACATAACCCGCTACACCAAGGCTAAGATATTCTCGGAGGTGGGCAAGAAGACCGAGATGTTCGCGCGCTTTTCCATAGTAGCCGCGGAGCGCGGCGGGGCCGACGCCGAACGCGACATACGCGGTTTTGCCATGAAATTTTACACCGAGGAGGGAAACTGGGACTTGGTGGGCAACAATACCCCGGTCTTCTTCATGCGCGACCCGCTTAAATTTCCGGACCTGAACCACGCTATAAAGCGCGACCCGCGCACCAATCTGCGCAGCGCGGCAAACAACTGGGATTTCTGGAGCTCTCTGCCTGAAGCGCTGCACCAGGTCACAATGACGATGAGCGATCGCGGCATACCGTATTCCTTTCGGCATATGCACGGCTTCGGCAGCCATACTTTCAGTTTCATAAATGCGAAGAACGAAAGATGCTGGTGTAAGTTTCACCTTGTAACACAGCAGGGCATAAAGAATCTTACCGATCAGGAGGCTGAAATCCTGATCGGAAAAGACCGCGACAGCAACCAGCGGGACCTCTACGAGAGCATCGAGCGTAAGGACTTTCCGAAGTGGACCATGTATATACAGGTTATGCCGGAAAAAGACGCGGCCAAAATGCCGTATAATCCGTTCGATCTGACCAAGGTCTGGTTCCACAAGGATTACCCGCTGATAGAGGTGGGTGTGATGGAACTCAACCGAAACCCGGAGAATTACTTCGCCGAGGTGGAGCAGGCGGCTTTCAACCCCGCGAACATTGTGCCCGGTATCGGATTTTCACCGGATAAGATGCTGCAAGGACGGCTGTTTTCCTACGGAGACGCGCAGCGCTACCGCCTGGGTATAAACCATCACCTTATACCGGTAAACGCCGCTCGCTGTCCTTTCCACAGCTACCACCGCGACGGGACTATGCGGGTGGACGGCAACCATGGCGGCACGCTCGGCTACGAGCCCAACAGCTATGGCGAATGGAAGGATCAGCCCGATTTCGCGGAGCCACCGCTGGACCTGGAGGGGGCTGCCGACCACTGGAACCACCGCGTTGACACGGATTACTATAGCCAGCCGGGTAAGCTGTTCCGCCTGATGACCCCGGCGCAGCAGCAGGTGCTGTTTGAAAACACCGCCCGCTCGCTGGGAGACTCCCCCGAAGAGGTTAAGCTGCGCCACATCGGTAACTGCATGAGGGCCGACCCCGCCTACGGTGCGGGTGTGGCTGAGGCGCTGGGGCTCCGGCTTCCCGAATTGGCGAAAGTTTGAACGCAATGAAATGATAAATAAAACATTCTCAGTACTCGTCTTGACGGCGGGTGTTCTGGCAGCGGTTCCAGTTCAGGCGCAGAAAACGGGGAAAAAAGGAGAAACTATGTTACAAACAGTACAAACTTACAAGGCTGCGGACTATCCGCGCCTTTCCAGGATGCCCGGCTTCAGTGTTCAGTTGGCAGCCAATCACATGAAGCTTTATCAGGGCTACGTGACCAATACCAACGCCCTGTCGGAAAAGCTGACGGCAATGCTTACGGACGGCAAGGAAAAGACTCCCGAATATGCGGAACTCAAGCGGCGTTTTGGCTGGGAGTTCAATGGAATGCGCCTTCACGAACTCTATTTCGGGAATATGGGATCAGATGGGATTCCGCAGCGGAGCGCCCAGGTCTACAAAACAATACTGGAGGACTTCGGAAGTTTTGAAACCTGGAAAAAGGACTTCATTGCCACCGGCTTGATGAGGGGGGTCGGCTGGGTGGCCCTGTACCAGGACAATGTCTCCGGCAGGGTATTCAATGTCTGGGTAAACGAGCATGACGGCGGTCACCTGGCCGGCTGTATGCCGCTATTGGTCCTGGACGTGTTTGAGCACGCCTATATCACCGACTACCAGTTGGAGCGCGCCAAATACATAGAGGCGTTCTTTAATGTGATAGATTGGGAGGCGGTCTCAAAACGCTGCGCTAAATAAGGAAAATCCCATGCCATACATTAATGTCGGTGAAAAAAATTCGGGCAGTATTGATCTCTATTATGAGGATCTGGGTACCGGGAATCCGGTAGTGCTTATCCACGGGTGGCCGCTGAGCGGCGCCTCCTGGGAGAAACAGGTTACGGTTCTGCTGGCTGCGGGATATCGCGTGATCACTTATGACCGCAGGGGGTTCGGGCAGTCCGGGAGACCTGTGACAGGCTACGACTACGACACCTTCTCCCTGGACCTGCACAAGCTCATTACAAAGCTCGACCTGCGCAATGCCGCGCTGGTCGGTTTCTCCATGGGCGGTGGAGAGGTGGCTCGTTATCTGGGCCGCTACGGGTCGGAGCGCGTGAGCAAGGCTGTGTTCATCTCTTCGGTGCCGCCGTTCCTTCTGAAGACGGCTGACAACCCGGAGGGGGTGGATGGCAGTGTCTTCGAGGGAATAAAAAAAGCCCTCGCTGCGGACCGGCCGGCGTTTCTTTCCGCCTTTCTTGCGGATTTCTACAATGTCAACCTCCTTGGCGGTAAACTTATCAGCAGCCAGGTTGTCCAGTACAACTGGAATGTCGCCGCAGGCGCTTCGGCCAAGGGGACGTTCGATTGCGTCTCGGAGTGGGGAACCGATTTCCGCGGGGATCTTTCGCGCATCGAGGTTCCCACGCTGGTAATTCACGGTTCGGCCGACCGGATACTTCCTATAGCCGCCACGGGAATCCGCACTCAGAAAGCTGTCAAAGGAGCCCGCCTGGTGGTGATAAAGGACGGACCGCATGGCCTGACGTGGACCCATGCGGAGCAGGTAAACCATGAACTGGTGGAGTTTCTAGGCCAGAAGGATTTGCAGGCTTATGTGAGCGGAAGCTCGGGGGTAACGTCGGAAAATAAAGGAGAAAAAAATGAAAAACAGTAAACTGCAATTGATGTTAGCTGGGCTTTTTTTGTGCGCGGCGGCTATTCCCGCTTTCGCCCAGGAAAAATCCAGGGAAGATAAGAAGCTGGAGGCCAGCGCCGCAGAACTGGACAAAAGCGCCGCCAAGCCTGAGGGGCAGCAGCGGGTGATTGCCAGGATAAAAACGGAGTTCGGAGTGGATGACGCCCGCGTGCAGAGTCTGCGCGACAAGAATATGGGGTATGGTGAGATCTCCATAGCGCTGGGCCTGGCTCAGGGCTTGCCTGGCGGCATTACGGATGCCAATGTGCAAAAAGTGATGGAACTGCGCCAGGGTCCGCCAGTTATGGGCTGGGGTAAAATAGCCAGGGATCTCGGTTTGAAACTCGGCCCGGTGGCAAGCAAGGTTCATAAGATGTCCGCCGAGGTGCGCAAACAGGAAAAAGGTGAGAAGGCGAATAAATACAAAAAAGAGAGTGGCGAAAGAATGGGGAAACCAGAAAAGCACGAAAGGCATGAAAAGATGGAGCGGCCGGAAAAGCCGGAGAAAGGCGGCAAGCATTAGCAGCCTGCGCGGCGACCATGAAATCTAGGGACAGCATGAAACCGGGCACAAATCCGAACACTGTTTTAGACCGTACGCTGTTTGAGATTTGCCGTCGATAGGCTGTTCACTAAAAGGTTTATTTTCGCTGCTAAAATTTGCTTTATCCGCGACGAGTATGCTATACTAACTCTGCGGGGTAGAGCAGCCTGGTAGCTCGCAAGGCCCATAACCTTGAGGTCGCAGGTTCAAATCCTGCCCCCGCAACCATTTCGAACCTGGAACAAGCAATATCAGGACCATACCCTGGGCGCAAGCCCGGGGTTTTGTGTTTGCAGGGGACGCTGCTTCCAATCTTCCCAATTCGAACTCTTAGTGCATTCTTTCCTGGACTGAATCCATTTTAGGAAGTTAGGAAGCAGCGTCCCCTAGGGACGTGAATTCCGCGAAGAAGCAAGGCGGTTCTTCTGCCGTGCGGCAACGGTGAAAAATGTCTTGCTCTGAGAGGCAAAAGGAAGGTAAATTCAACCATCCGGCAAAAGGTTTTGTTACCTGATATATATAATAATTTGTTTTAATATAGGAGGCGGGGGGATGAATTGCACACCCGGCGGAATTTCACACGACGCACAGGATTTTATGGCTCAGCTTGAACACATTGAAGCAATAGAAAAACAGCTCTGGAACGCGGCCGACACTCTTCGTGCCAATTCCAATTACGCGAGCAACGAATATTTCATGCCGGTGATGGGCCTTATCTTTCTACGGCACGCCTATAGTCGCTATTTAGGCGTCAAAGACCAGATTATAGCGGACCTGCCCAAACGCGGTGGGAAACCTCGCGAACTGACTAAGGCAGATTTCTCCCAAAAAACCGCGATTTTCCTTAGGACTGAAGCGCAATTTGACCACCTCGTTTCTCTCCCTGAGGGCGCAGACCGGGCCAAAGCCATTATAAAGGCGATGGAGTCCATAGAGTCCGACTACAAAACGCTGGAGGGAATATTGCCCAAACAGGATTACCAGGAAATTTCCAACGAGGTCCTGGGTAATCTTCTGAGAATGATGAATCCGGACGAGCTTAAAACCGCTTCCGGCGATATTTTTGGTCGCATTTACGAATACTTTCTTACCCAGTTTGCCGACCAGAAGGCGCATGACGGCGGTGAGTTCTTCACCCCTGTCTCGCTGGTCTCTCTTATCTCCAATGTGCTGGAGCCTAAAAAAGGCATAGTTCTGGACCCTGCCTGTGGCTCCGGCGGAATGTTTGTGCAAAGCGCGCATTTTGTGGAACGCCTTAAGGAAAACCCTTCCGAAAAGCTCACCTTCTACGGTCTTGAAAAAAACGCCACTACAATCCGCTTGGCGAAGATGAACCTGGCCGTCCACGGTTTGCAGGGCAACATAGAAAAAGCCATCACCTATTACGAGGACCCACACGAATTGCTCGGTAAGTCCGATTTTGTAATGGCCAACCCACCGTTCAATGTGGATGAGGTAGACGCTGAAAAGGTCAAACGCGATCCGCGTCTGCCTTTTGGGCTACCGGGCGTGAATCAAAATGAAAAAGTCTCCAACGGCAATTACCTGTGGATAAGCTATTTCTACAGCTACCTTGCCAAAAACGGCAGAGCGGGATTTGTAATGTCCTCTCAGGCTTCCAGCGCGGGGCGCGACGAGGCCAAGGTACGCCAGAAGCTTATCGAAACTGGCGCGGTGGACGCTATGGTGGCCATCCGCTCTAACTTTTTCTATACCCGCACCGTGCCCTGCGAGCTTTGGTTCCTGAACAAGGCAAAGCCCGCCCAGCATAAGGACAAAGTTCTTATGCTGGACGCACGCAATGTATACCGCAAGGTTACGCGCAAGATTTATGACTTCAGCCCTGAGCAGTTGAACAATCTTCTCTCAATAGTCTGGCTCTATCGTGGAGAGCAGAAGCGGTTTACCGACCTTGTTGCCGGGTACATGGAGCGCACTCTGGCGGAAGCCTCCACCTGTATTGATGACGCCGGTAGCTCTGCAAGGCCAATTCAGGACTACGTCAATAACTTATTCCAGTTGAAGAACCATTTGGAGTCCCTGGCATCTGATTTTAAGAAGGTAACGACCCATGCGGAGGCGTTAAAAGAATTTTTTGATGAACTGCAAATCTTTACTGCCGATGCCGTTGTGGCTTATAAAGCCCTGGTTCTCTCCGAGAAACGCAAATGGACTGATGTGTATCGTAAGAAGGGCGACCTTAATAGCGCGGTAAAAAGCTTCTCGGCCTTGGATAACGCCACCCGGGACCTTGTAAAGCAGGCCGATCTGGTTTACAAACTCGGAATAAGGGTATATGACATCGCAGTAAAGGATCCGGGTAAGTTGGGAATAGGCTACTCTTCCGAGGCCCGCAAGGCCGCTGATGCCAGACGCACCGTATTGGTTGAGCAGTTAAAACAGGTCCATTATTTCTATAAGCAGGCGGCATGGCTTACCGAGCGCTTCCCGGAAGCGAAGTTGAGAGATGTTTCCGGCCTGGTGAAGTTGGTGGATAAGGCCGAGCTTGAGAAAAACGACTGGAGCCTGACGCCAGGGCGGTATGTGGGTGTGGCCCCGGAAATAGAGGATGAGAGTTTTGATTTTGAGGAAGTCCTGCGCGATATACATGTAGAACTGGAAGGCCTGAACGCCGAGGCCGCAACTCTTGCCGCCAAGATAAAAAATAATTTTGAGGAATTGGGGATATGAGTCTTACCCCTCATAAGCTTGGAGAGATTGCGACTATTACTTCAAGCAAGCGTATATTCTTTAATGAATATGTGGACTCCGGTGTGCCATTTTATCGCTCTAAGGAAATTATCCAGTTTTTCAACAATGAAACAAACAGTCAGCCGCTGTATATTGCCGAAGCAAAGTATTCGCAGATAAAGGAAAAGTTCGGTGTTCCCAAAATCAATGATTTGCTTTTAACGTCAGTCGGAACGATTGGTGTCCCTTATCTGGTAAAAGATGACAATCCATTTTATTTCAAAGATGGAAACCTAACGTGGTTCCGAGATCTTGAAAAAAAGGTCGTACCAAAGTATTTTTTCTATCTGCTTCAGACCCCATCAACCCGCTCATTGTTGAATACTCGTGCCAAAGGTTCTTCGCAACCAGCGCTAACAATAGAATCACTTAAAGACATAGAACTTGCATTCCATAATTTAGAAGCACAGAGAAAAATAGTGGATATCCTGTCTGGATATGATGACCTGATTGAGAATAACCGACGGCGGATAGAGTTGTTGGAAGAGTCCGCCCGGTTGCTCTACCGCGAATGGTTCGTCCATTTCCGCTTCCCCGGCCATGAACATTCGGAAATTAAAGACGCGTTGCCATCCGGGTGGATAAAGGCGAAACTATCTGACGTCGCAGATGTTAATCACAGAACGATCGGTAGAAATTACCAAGGCCCGATAAAATATATCGATATCTCTGCTGTTACACCGGGAAGGATTAATTTAGCTCAAGAATATGATTTTGCAGAAGCACCTAGTCGGGCACAGCGTGTGGTGAAACATGGTGATATTCTTTGGTCATGTGTGCGCCCTAATCGAAGATCGCATGCAATAGTCTGGAAGCCTGCTGAAAATCTAATTGCCTCGACCGGCTTTGCTGTTATTACTCCGACACATTTACCCACATCCTATTTATATCACGCCATAACAACCGATGATTATGTGGGATACCTTTCGAACAATGCCCGTGGAGTGGCATATCCTGCGGTTACTGGAACAGATTTCGAAAATAGTCGTATAGTAAAGCCGCTCCCTCAAATTGTGCAGTTATTTGATGATATCGTGGAGCCCGTGCTTACCCAAATCTATATCCTGAATGAGGGGAATGTGCGGCTTGCCCAATCCCGCGATATACTTCTACCAAAACTAATGAACGGCGAGGTTGCCGTATGAGCCAATATACCGAAGATTCGTTGGTTCAAAGGACCACGGCAGACTATCTTAAAGATAGCCTCGGGTGGATCTCGGTATATGCCTACAATAACGAGGATTTTGGTCCGGCCAGTCTTCTGGGACGGGCGTCAGACAAGGAAGTGATTCTAACCCGCTCACTCCGGAAAAAGCTGGAAGAGTTTAACCCCGGGTTGCCCGACGATGTGTATGCATCAGCAGTGCGCCAGGTAACCGAAGCCGGCCTCAGCCAGAGCATCCTAACCAACAACCGGGAAAAATACGAACTCCTTAAAACCGGCGTAAAGGTGCCATTCCGCAACGCCGCCGGTGAACATAAAACTGAAACCCTGCGTGTTTTTAATTTTGACGAACCGGAAAAGAATGAGTTCCTTTGCGTGCGCGAGTTGTGGGTACGCGGTGATCTCTACCGCCGCCGTACCGACATAATCGGTTTTGTAAACGGAATCCCGCTGCTTTTTATCGAGTGCAAGAACATCCACAAGGACGTTAAAGCCGCCTATGAGAAAAACCTTGCGGATTACAAGGACACCATCCCGCATTTGTTCAGCCACAACGCCTTTATAGTCCTGGCTAACGGCACCGAAGCCAAATTGGGCTCCGTGTCCGGAAAATTTGAGCATTTTCATGAATGGAAACGACTTTCCGAAGGGGAAACCGGCATTGTCGGCATGGAGACCATGCTTAAAGGCATCTGTGCGAAGTCCAACTTCATGGATTTGTTCGAGAACTTCATTGTCTTTGATGATTCGGCCGGCAAGCAGGCCAAGATCATCGCCAAGAACCACCAGCACCTGGGTGTGAACCGTGCTTTTGAGGCCGTAATACAGCGCAAGGCGCGTTCTGGTAAGCTGGGTGTTTTTTGGCACACACAGGGTTCCGGCAAAAGCTACTCCATGGTCTTTTTTACCCGAAAAATACACCGCAAGCTCGGCGGAAATTTTACGTTCCTTGTCTGCACCGACCGGGATGACCTGGACTCCCAGATATATAAAACTTTTGCCGGGTGCGGCCTCGTAGATAATGACACCGACCCCTGCCGCGCTGCAGACGGTGACCACCTCAAAGCTCTTCTAGGCCAGCACAAAGCGTATGTGTTCACTTTAATACAGAAATTTAACCAGGATGTGGCACCTGAAAACGGATATTCGCTGCGGGATGATGTGATAGTAATTACAGACGAGGCGCACCGCACCCAATACGGGCGGCTCTCCCTGAATATGCGTAATGCCCTCCCCAACGCCAGTTATATTGGTTTTACAGGTACGCCCCTATTCAAAGACGACGAAATAACAAAGCGCGTGTTTGGCGACTATATCTCCACCTATGATTTTCAACGCGCAGTTGATGATAACGCCACTGTCCCGCTCTATTACGACGCACGGGGAGACAAGCTGGGAATTGAAACAAATGATCTCAATGAGCGTGTTGCCGCTAAGCTGGAGGAGTTGGAATCGGACGATATAGACGTCCAGCAGCGTTTAGAGCGTGAGCTGTCCCGCGATTACCACATAATTACCGCTCAAAAACGACTGGACCAGGTGGCTAAGGATTTCGTGGAGCATTATTCAAATGCCTGGGAATCCGGCAAGGCTATGCTGATCTGCATAGATAAAATCACCTGCGTGCGGATGTATAACCTGATTACTCAATACTGGCGGGAGAACATAAAGGAGTTTAAGACCAAACTCGGGCGAATAACCGACGAACAGGAACTTGCCGAACGCCAACGCCAGCTTGAGTGGCTGCAGGAAACCCAGTTTGCGGTAGTGGTAAGTGAAGAACAGGGGGAAGTGGATAAGTTCCGGAAATGGAATTTGGACATCACAAAACATCGCCGGCTCCTTAAAAATGGCCTGGACATTCCGGAAAGGCTTCGTAATAAGCCGGAGTTCGCCGGAAAACAGCGCATGGACGCCGACTCCGCCTTCAAAGAGCCGGAGCATCCGTTCCGGGTGGCCATTGTCTGCGCCATGTGGCTAACCGGCTTTGATGTGCCGAGCCTGGGGACGCTATATCTGGATAAACCGCTAAAAGCTCATACCCTCATGCAGGCCATAGCCCGCGCAAACCGCGTTTATGAGGGGAAAAACAACGGGCTTGTAGTCGATTACTGTGGAATCCTCAAAAACCTGCGTGCAGCACTCGCTGTTTTCGCGGGCACAGCTGATTCCTCTCGTGGCGACGGCAGCGATGCCGATCCGGCTAAGCCGGAAGAGGAACTATTAGAGGAGCTTAAAGAAGCCATTTCCTATGTTCGCATTTTCCTGACTGATCGCGATGCTTCGCTGGATGACATTATCACGAAAACCTCTTTTGCCCGTAATGCGGCGATTCTAGCAGCCAAAGAGGCCGCAAATGAGAATGATGAGACCCGCAAGCGGTTTGAAATAATGTGCCGGGAGGTTTTTAAGAAATTCAAGGCGTGTATTAACATCTTCGGGGTAAACGATTTTCGTAAGGACTATGACGCCATTAACATCGTGTACCGCAGCCTGCAGAAAGACCGTGATGAGGCAGATATTACCGACATAATACGCCAGCTGCATGCCATTGTGGACGATGTCATCACTACTCAGGGTGCGGCTCCATGCAAAGACAGAAAAATATTCAATATCGCCGCGATTAATTTTGACCGCTTGCGCGAGGAATTTGAGCGATCACCGGCAAAGCGGACCACAGTGCAGGGGCTTAAAGAGGCTATCGCTTGCCGTCTCCAAAAGATGCTGGCTCGCAACCCTCTGCGAATGGACCTCCAGCAGGATTACGAAAGGATTCTTGCTGAATACAACCAGGAAAAGGACCGTGCCACGATAGAGCATACCTTTGAAGCCCTGCTTAAATTTGTCCAGCAACTTGATGAAGAGGAAACACGGTCTATTCGGGAGGAGTTGGACGAGGAAAGCCTTGCCATATTCGATCTCCTCAAAAAGCCGGAATTATCCGCGCCAGATATTAAGCGCATAAAAAAAGTAGCGGTGGAGTTGCTGGGGACCCTAAAGGCTGAGAAACTGCGTATAGACCACTGGCAGGAAAAGGAAACCACTCGCGATTCAGTCCGCATAGCGATACATAATTTCCTCTACAGCGACGACTCCGGCCTTCCCGCGCCAGTTTACACCGAGGCCGATATAGAGCAGAAGACCGCCGCCGTGTTCCAGCACGTCTATCGCGTGTATCCGACGGTGCCATCGCCGTACTATCATTGAGAAATGGCTGGTGTTGTTGAAAATTTAATGAGGTGGAAGTGATATATGCGAATTCTAAGTATTGATGGTGGCGGGTATCTCGGATTATCAACCGCCACTTTCATTGAAGGGATAGAACAACACTTTGGGAAATCTTTTGCATCAAACTTTGATCTTTTTTGTGGCACTAGTACTGGGGCCATTATTGCTCTCGCATTGGCTTCCGGGCTTTCGGGCAAGGAGATACACAGTCTTTATGAAGATTTTGGCCCCAAAGTATTTAATAACCGAATCCCAGGCCGAAAACAAGTGCGAATCTTCTGGGGATTTCTTTTTAGTCGATATAGTAATAAACCTCTTCGGAACAGTCTACAAGCAACATTCCAAAACCGGACACTTGGCGATCTTTATGCCGCCAACAAACGCGTACTGATTACCGCCTTTTCCTTGACTACAGGGAGACCAAGGATATTTAAGACAGATCATAGTCCCGAACTTTCACGGGATAATAAACACTTAATCTGCGATATAGCTCTTGCAAGTTCCTCTGCCCCTACCTATCTACCTTTAGTCAAAATAGCCGATCCCACAAATGGTGCCATTGAGGCATACTGTGATGGAGGAGTATTCGCGAACCACCCGGCACTTTTAGGTTTTACTGAGGCGCTTTATCATTGCCGAGTGGAGGCAAAGGATATCCAGGTTTTATCGCTTTCAACGCCTAGGGCAAGTCTGGCCGAGCATGAATCTAGTAAAACTATAATGGAACGCCAACTGAATCGAGGAGCGCTGGGATGGGGGTGGAATGGCAAGCTCGCCAATATTTTTATAGATGCTAACTCAAGTATTACACATGAAACGCTTCGTCGCTTGGTGGCGAGATCACCAGGCGCGGTTTACGAACGCATTCTGCTGAATAAACCTGAAGGGGTAGAAATAGATACGACTCACGATGCAGCAACACGCACTTTACGTCAAATTGGATTTGATGCGGCGGGACAAGGAGAGGTTCGTGCTCGTATCGCATCATTCTTTCCAAACTAGGAGATATAATAATGGCTAATGTACAGAAACAGTTCGAGGAATTCCATAATAAAATCCGCGTCGACGACTATGATTCTCTCCGCGAAAAGCGTGATATTGTCCTAAAGCGCCTGCGGAAGCATCTCAAAGAAAACAAACGGCCTGGTTTTGATGAACTACTCCAGGGGAGTTATGCTATGGGTGTTGGTATCACGCCTATTAAAGAGTTGGAGTATGACATGGATATTGGGCTCAGATTTGAAATCAATTATCAGGATTATAATGCCGCTGAAATTTCAAAGTGGGTCTATGAAGGTGTCGAGGATCATACCGACAAGGTCGAACAAAAAGGGCCCTGCATACGAGTCACTTACGCCCAAGGTGGGTACCACCTCGACTTGGTATGCTATGCGTGGGAGAAAAACTCAAACAGTGGAATATTTAAGCTCGCGCATAAAACTAAGGGCTGGAAACCTGCAGATCCCCCGGGTCTTTTGGAGTTTGTTGAAAAAACACGAAAACCGTTTGATATTGCGAAGGATTCTGCGACCCAGACCGACCAGTTTCGACGCTCAGTTCGATATCTTAAACGGTGGAATGATGAGGCCATCCCAAGGGAGTCTGATACAAAACCGACAGGGCTGTCTTTTATTCTCCTCTGCGCGGAGCACCTCTCTCCTACTGTTGCCGCAAGCGGCCAGTCAGATGACCTCACAGCACTGCGTAATTTTGCACTTTTAATGGCAAACACTACGGGGCGTTTAGTTGCTAAAAAACCCACTCCGGAGTATGAGGATATCTTGGCCAAGTTGCCGGATGCCGAAATGAATGCGTTGAAGTCCCGATTCGAGAGTCTAGTAAAGATTCTTGGCAATGCGGCTAAGGAAACCGATCCCATAAAAGCATGCGAACTGCTCCAGACGGTCTTTGGTAAGGATTTCCCTGTTCCCACAGCGGAGGAAACCGCTGCGAGGACGTCAGCCCCGGCTATAATAACCTCCAGTTCTTCTGCATAAATTAATATGGATCGCATAGAGGCTCAGAAAGTCTTCCGTGATAATGCCACAAATGAGGCAAAGGAAGAGCTTAAAACATTAGGATTCCGTCCTGATGCGGCGACCCGCTGGAATAGAGAAGCGACTCCCGCAAGTGGCGGACAAGCCATCTCAGTCACAATTCCCGACAGATTCCCTGACAGCCTTCCCGAGATATTTGTATCCCGGGGGCAACTTTCGCGGAGAATACCGCATGTGGAACCAAATGGGAAAATATGTATTGCACAGGAAGGTGCTGTTCTCTTAGACACGGGGCGTCCTCGTGCAATTGTTCGTGATGCTATTAAGCTTGCGGAAATTACCTTGACCCGCGGACTCGCTGGTGAATTAGATGCCGATCTGCACGAGGAATTCTTAGCGTATTGGAATAGAGGCTGCGCCTGTAAGATTATATGGTTTTCCCCTATCCGAAAGGAGGCGGGCGAGATTACGTTGGTGGCTCTCGACGTGGGGGACTCAAACTTCTGTAAAAATATTGTCGGCCCAAGTTATGAGGAGATTGATGCTTGGGCGAAGAAAATTAATAAACGAGTGCGTTCTTTCGGCAAGGCTTTTTTTATTCCACTTCATACGCCCTTTCCTCCACCTGATTTCGATGAACAGTTGTCGGTTGAAGGATTTCTGGAACAAATAGAGGACTTGTGCGATACTTCTGACTTTGATGCGCTTATAGAGTGGCTTACCACAGTTACAACTCCAGCCACCATTATCGTTTCGATTCCAGCTACCGACAAGAGTGGCAGTGTTTTGTTTGGGTTTGCAATACCTCGAATAGACTCACTCTATCACACACGCATGAATCTTCGTCCCAAGCATGCGGCCCAGGATATTGAATATATGCCAGGCATGCCAATCAAACGAATAGAAGTCGAAAGGCATGATTCTGATTTTATTACTACGCGCGGCGGAGCTTTTGATATTCTCCGAACAAAGACAGTGGCCGTAATAGGTTGCGGCGCACTGGGTTCACAGGCTGCAAAGTGCCTTGCCCTAGCTGGAGTGGGCAAGCTAAGGCTTATAGATCCCGAAACATTTGCTCCAGAAAATCTTCATCGACACCTTCTTGGCGCAGGCTGGATTGGGACCAGCAAGGTAGTCGGTATTGAAAAAGAATTATCTTCTGCCCTCCCAAACCTTACAGTGGAAGCACGTCCACACTCAGCGGAACAAGTCCTGCATGATGAGCCAGCTTTTATATTGGGAAGTAGTGCAATCCTAATTGCAACTGGTGATGAGACTTTGGACCGCGTTTTGAATGATTTACTCGTAGATGGTCCACCTTCCATCTTCTCCTGGATTGAGCCATTAGGTATTGGTGGCCATGCATTATCTACGCGAAATTCTGGAGAACGAGGGTGTTTCGAATGTCTTTATGAACCGATTAATGGGGTTCGATTAGGGAATGTATCATCCTTTGTTCGCCATGGTCAGGAACTTGCCCGTTCATTTGCGGGATGTGCAGGACGATTTATGCCTTTTTCCGCACTTGACGCAATTCGTACAGCCACCGAAGCCTCTCGCTTGGTAATCGAAGCATTGGCTGAGGATTCACCAAAAAACACTCTTGTCAGCTGGTATGGAGACCCACAGGCCCTTATTGCTGCAGGCTTTACTGTATCCGACCGCGCTGCGCGCTTTTTACCTGGTCAGACGATAAGGACGTCCAATTTTGCACGATTGGATTGTAAAATCTGTGGCTAAAAATAAAACACTCCTTTTTTCGCGTCCGATGGATGGAATGCTTTCAGTACAACCTGAAGCCATAGCGACGATAGTCCGCTATTCAAAGCCAGATGGTGAACATTCTGAGGCAGGTGGCGTGCTTTTAGGGAGACTTATTCTTGAATCAAGAGATGTTGCCATCGATCGTGTAACAGAGCCTTTCGAAGCGGACAAACGCAGTAAATTCCATTTTTGGCGATCTCGTATGCCGCATCAGAACATCGTAGATCAAGCCTGGAAGAATTCCACGGGAACATGTATTTATCTGGGAGAATGGCATTGCCATCCAGAGGATGACCCACATCCCTCCAAACATGACTTAGAAAACTGGGCTAAGATTGCAAGAACTGCCAGCTACGAACAAGATTTTCTTTTTTTCGTAATCGCCGGATATACACGAATACGTGCCTGGGAGCTAAATAAAGCCAGAATCAAGCCGACGGAGTTGCTTGAAAGTGAGTGTGGAAGATAAGAGAGGAAAATGATGAAAAACCATGTCATTGGTGTAATGAGCATCTGCCTTATTTGTGCGGGTTGTGCAAGCCGGCAATTATTGCGTCCAGTAAACACACAGGGGGCGGAGAATCTTAGGAACCTGAGTGCAAATATTGAGATAATTCGAGGAACATATATTCCTGTCATGGGCGCTTACTTGGACTTCAAAATCCAACAGCTTCGTGTGGCGAAACAGAACGAACTATTGGCAGGGGGAATAAAACTGTCTCCAGAAGCGCAAATTCAGCTTGAATTTTATACCCGCGACCAGCAGGCAAAGAAAAAAGAGGTGCTGGATTTGCTTCAGGCATTGCTAGATACGTTGAAGGAGCAAACCGATATCGCTACAGTCCATCTTGATGCCTACAAGAGTTTTGCTGAAAGCGGAAGATTGAGCGATGCCGTTGCTGCGCAACTGCAAGACTCTAATTTCCAGATAAAGGCGTTGTCTATGCTCAAAATGGACCCGGTGAAAGCAAAACGAGTGCAAGAATTACTGTCGGAATTATCGAGGTAATGGAGGCGAGTTATGTCAAATAACACTGAGGAACAGGAAACAGCCGTTGCGGGACTTCCCGCTGAAGTTCAGGAACAAGTAAAAAATCTAGTGATGTTAGTTGCGACCCAGCAACAAGAGATTGCCTTATTGCGCTCCCAGCTTGCGGGGTTTATGTCAGTAGGAGGGCCTCAACCATCACAATTGGCTCAGGCTTTTTCTAAAGCCTCTCGTAATACCTTTGGGAAGGATGATGCTACTGAGGCAGTCGCAAACCTTAAGGAAGAGCTTCAAAAACGGGATCAATGGGTTTCGGCAGTAGTGAAGTCTTTTCGCTTTGCGAAAGAAGTAGTGACAATACTGAAATAGAATTGCTGTTATTTTACGATAATGACATTGCCTGAGTTATTGCCTGATAATAACGAGTTCAGGGAAAAATCGCGGCGGTTCTGGTCTAAGAAGTATGGACGAGAACTGTCTATGGGAGAGATTGACGAAATATATCGTAATCTCACCGGCTATTTTAATCTTCTTCTGCGTTGGAAGCATGAAGACGATGCCAAGAATGAGAAGAAAATGTGATCTTCCCACAAATTCAGTCTATGTCGAGTTTTTATGCATGATGAGCTTGAGCACGCAGAGCTTGAAATAAAACGTCTCCAACAGGAAAATGAGGAGCTTCGCAGGCGTTTGGGAATGGCCGCCGATGCTCCCACGCCGGCCTATACAACGGAAGCCCCGGAACTTCCGTTGATAGCAGACTCTTTGCCGTCGGTTGCACAAAACTCAGCGCCAGAGGATAAGATTAAGCTGTTCCGCTCTTTATTCCGGGGCAGGGAAGATGTCTATGCTGTTCACTGGGTCAATGAGCGAACGGGCAAGAAAGGCTATTCTCCGGCTTGCGAAGACCCTTACAGCCTCCAGAAGGGAAAGCCTCGCACCTATTTGCCACTGACAGACCATGTGATCGTGAATCACTTTGAAGGGACCCAAACTGCCGGGGTGTTCCCTTTGCTTAAAGATAATTCCTGCTGGTTCCTGGCCTGCGATTTTGATAAGGAAGGCTGGCAACTGGATGCCGTAGCCTATATAGAAGTTTGTAAGCGGTATGGTATTCCCGCCTATTTGGAGCGATCACGCTCAGGTAATGGCGGCCATGTCTGGATATTCTTCTTCGCGCCGGTATCGGCTGTTTCCGCTCGGCAGCTTGGGATGAGGATTTTAAGGGTAACCATGGATGTCCGGGGGGACCTGGACCTCGGCAGTTATGACAGATTCTTCCCCAATCAGGATTTTGTGCCAAAAGGCGGCTTTGGAAATCTTATAGCCTTGCCGTTCCAAGGTAAATGCCGCACCATCGGTAATACTGAATTCCTCGATGTTTCCACTACGGAATTAAAACCATATCCCGACCAGTGGTCTTTTTTAAGTGGCATCCAGCGACTCACTCCACAACAGCTGGATGCTTTACTTGAAGTTATACCGTCTGTCACTATCGGCCCCGGCAAAGTCGAAGCCACGTCTGAAGCTATAAGAGCCAGATATCCGGCCCCTAAACAAATCCGTTGCGCGATGTGGTCGTCTTTCAGTCTCGAAAAGTCTGGTATTCCACCCTGGATGCTGTCCAAATTAAAGCATCTTGCCTCTCTGCATAATCCGGAGTTTTACAAAATGCAGAAACTCCGCCGGTCGACGTACATGCTCACCCGATTTATCAAATGCTACCGTGAAGATTTTAGCCATTTCCACCTGCCACGTGGAACCCGGCAAGACGTTGAAGAAATAGCCCGACAAGCTGGAAGCGAGCTTCTATGCGTGGACCGGCGCAAAGTGCCGGAGCCACTCTCATTGGAATTTCACGGTAAATTAAGCCCTGACCAGGAAAAAGCGGCTCAAGCCGTCCTGCGCGAAGACATGGGGCTTCTTGTCGCGCCTCCCGGGGCCGGTAAAACGGTAATGGGCTGTTTCGCCATAGCCAAGCGCAATCTGCCGACCTTGATTTTGGCCCATCGTAAGCCCATCCTGGAACAATGGCGCAAACAGCTTACAACACTTTTAGGGCTGGAGCCTTTTCAAATCGGCCGGATCGGAGGCGGTAAAAAGGAACAAAACGGTATTATTGACCTAGCGACGCTCCAGACTTTGGCGCGTCTTGAGGATTTGCCCGCGCTTTTCTCTAAATATGGGTTTATCATAGTTGATGAGTGCCACCACATACCTGCGGCGACTTTTGAAGCCTGTATAATGGAGGCCCCCACCAAATATATTCTGGGCCTCACAGCCACTCCTTACCGCCGGGATGGATTGCAGGATATACTTATCATGCAGTGCGGGCCAGTTCGCCATAAAATGTCGGAACAGATGAGTGATCTTCCGTTGCAGTTGAATATCCGAGAAACCGAGTTTGTGTGTCCGACAGACGTGGAGACGCCAATTCAGGAAGTTTTCCGCAGTATTGTGCATGACGAGACGCGCAGCACGTTAATAGAGCAGGACATATCCGAAGCTTTGAAGCAAGGGAGACGCTGCCTGGTCTTAAGTCAGTGGAATGAGCATTGCCAGGCTTTGGCCGGCAAACTGACGCAAAAGGGGAAGACTCCGTTTGTCTTAAGCGGAACCCAGGGCAAGAAAGAGCGTGCCGCAATCTTAAAATCAATCCAGGACACCCCGCAAGACAAAGACTTAATCGTCGTCGCAACCGGACAGTATTTGGGAGAGGGCTTTGACTGTCCCCAGCTAGACACTCTTTTCCTCGCTTTCCCTGTATCTTTCAAAGGTAAACTTATACAGTATGTGGGACGCATTATGCGGGAGCACCCGTCAAAAAACCGTGTGCTCGTCTATGATTACCGGGATTCGCAGGTCCCCGTCTTGAATAAAATGTATGCGAACCGCATGAAAACATATAAAACCATGGGCTTTAATAATCAGAAGGAGACTCTGTTATGACCAAAATCCCCGAGTTTTTGCGTCAGGAGGAATCTGAGACGTTGGAATTCAAAGAGGCATTCGGCAAGGAAGCTATTGAAACTATTGCCGCTTTTGCTAATACAAGAGGCGGTGCGCTGCTTATTGGGATAAATGACAAAGGAGTAGTAATCGGAGTCCCATCCACGAAGAATGCGCTGAAAGATTGGGCGAATCACATTTCCCAGGCGACCGGCGGTTTGCACCCGTCCATTGAGGCGGGTGTGGTTAAGGGTAAGAACGTGGTTGTGATTCAAGTAGAAGAACATCGCATCAAGCCCGTTATGTGCCACGGTCGCGCTTTCATACGGTCCGGGTCCACCACGCGCCAGATGACGCTTGAAGAAATTACCAGGTGCGTATTGGCGAATGCGGGGGTGACATGGGATGCGTTGCCTGAACCCCGCGCCAATGTGTCGGATATCTCCATGTCAAAGTTCAAAGCCTTTATGGACACCGCTAAGCAAGAGAAGCGGCGATCTATCCCCGCCGGAACGTCTCACGCCGAACTCCTTGAGAAGCTGGAACTGGTGATAAAGGGTAAGCCGACCCGGGCGGCGATTATGCTTTTTGGGAAAGAGCCTCAGCGGTTTTATAGCCAGGCTATGCTCAAGATAGGTCGCTTTCGGAACGAAACTCTCATGGTGGATGACCGGCGCATTGATGGGACATTGTTTGACCAAATTGAAGGCGCTATGGGATATTTTCGTGAGAAGCTGGACACGCGCTATGTGATGACAGGCCGCCCCCAGAGGGATGTTATATGGGAGTATCCGTTAAAAGCGCTAAGAGAGGCCGTTATCAACGCCATCTGCCATCGGGACTATATGAGCACGCGTGATACCGAAGTTCGTATCTATGATACCGAGCTTATGGTCTGGAATGCCGGCAACCTGCCTCCCGGCATTTCCCTGGACACTCTTAAGCTGAACCATCCCTCCGTTCCGCGCAACAAGAAAATCGCCGAAATCTTGTATTATGCCGGTGTCATAGAGGCATGGGGCGGCGGAACAAAATTAATCATGGCCGAGTGTGCTTTAGCCGAGATGCCAGAGCCGGTATTCGACCAGGAGATTGGCTTTAGGATTACATTTCGGAAAGCTGCCATGCAAAATGCTACCCAGGAAAGTCCCAAGGATACTGCCCAGAAAACTGCCCAGATAGCTACCCAGAAAACTGCCCAGAAAATACTACAGGCTATTACTGGCAATTCACGTGTTACTAGGAAAGAATTAGCTGGCATTGTCGGATTAACAGAGGATGGCGTCAAATATCACCTTAATATGTTGCAGAAGAAGAGTATCCTTCGCCGAATAGGCCCAGATAAAGGTGGCTATTGGAAAATTATAAAGGGCTAACCACGGAGAATTCTGGCTACTGTGACAAGTTGTGCCTATGACACATAGTTGACACTATTCGCAACAGCAAGTGCTATGAATTAGGGTTATGATTGCGGGCTGACCGGAGAATTGCGGGAAGATTCAGTTATTTCCATTTTGGAAACAACTGCCACGGATGGTAAGAAATATTGTAAGGGCGGCAAGAATAGCGTTAGCTGGGAGCAGATAGGCCGAATTGCGGTGCAGTGGCATCAAGGTCTACCCAAATCTCCTTCCAATAGCGTTCCGTGTTGACGAGTATCTTGCCCCCGCAACCAGATTTACAGATTCAAACCTGGAACAAGCAATATCAGGATGCCCTGGGCGCAAGCCCGGGGTTTTGTGTTTGTTGGCTGCCATTGTACGTCGTACTAGCCGGTAGTTGTTTGCGCCTAAGCGCCATTACGGATAGATTTGCTTGACATTATCCAGATCAAGATATAGTATAGAGGCATGCTGAATGCTTCGCTGGTTTTGAAGAAGCACAATATACGGCCCACGATGCATCGTTTGGCTGTGGCCAAGGTTATATTGACCAGCAGGGCCCATCCATCGGCGGAGGAGGTCTGGATCTCGGTTAAAGCCAAATACCCCGCTATCTCGCGTGCTACGGTATACAACACCCTGGATCTGTTCGCGGAGAAAGGGCTGTTGCGCCGGCATATTTTACGCCAGGGAACGTCGGTCTATGACCCGGCTATCCAGCCGCACCACCACCTGGTTGAGGAAGAGACCGGCCACGTTTACGATATCCCCTGGAACGCCGTTCGCCTCCCGGAGAGAATAGAGCTGTCGGATTTCGAAGTGACTGAGTTCCATCTGGTAATTAAGGGTAAAAAAAAGAGGGGGGGATAATACAATGGAAAAAAAGAAACTTACAACCAACGCGGGCGCGCCCGTGGCGGACAATCAGAACATAATGACGGCGGGCAAGCGGGGACCGGTTCTGCTGCAGGATGTATGGTTCCTGGAGAAATTGGGGCATTTCGACCGCGAGGTGATACCTGAGCGGCGTATGCACGCCAAGGGTTCCGGCGCTTTCGGCTGTTTTACCGTGACGCACGACATAACAAAATACACCAAGGCCAAGATTTTCTCCAAAGTGGGCAAGAAGACCGATATGTTCGTACGGTTCTCCACTGTGGCGGGAGAGCGCGGCGCGGCTGACGCGGAGCGTGATATACGCGGCTTCGCCATGAAATTCTACACCGAGGAAGGCAACTGGGACCTTGTAGGCAATAATACCCCGGTTTTCTTCCTGCGCGATCCGCGCACCAATCTGCGCAGCGCGAAAAACAACTGGGATTTCTGGACATCCCTGCCTGAGGCCTTGCATCAGATCACCATCACCATGAGCGATCGCGGCATCCCGTGCTCGTACCGGCATATGCACGGCTTCGGCAGCCATACTTTCAGCTTCATTAACGCTAAAAACGAACGGTATTGGGTGAAGTTCCATTTCACCAGCCAACAGGGGATAAAAAATCTTACCGACCAGGAGTCCGCGGATATTATCGCCAAAGACCGTGAAAGCCACCAGCGCGACCTATACGAGAGCATTGCGCGTAAGGACTTCCCGAAGTGGACCATGTTCATACAGGTCATGCCGGAGAAGGAGGCCGCGAAAATGCCGTATAATCCGTTTGACCTGACCAAGGTATGGTTCCACAAGGATTACCCGCTGATCGAGGCGGGGGTAATGGAACTTAACCGCAATCCGGAGAATTACTTCGCCGATGTGGAACAGGCGGCGTTCAATCCCGCGAACATTGTGCCCGGCATCGGATTCTCCCCGGACAAGATGCTGCAGGGGCGGTTGTTCTCTTATGGTGACGCGCAACGCTACCGCTTAGGCGTGAATCATCACTTGATACCGGTAAACGCCTCCCGCTGTCCTTTCCACAGCTACCACCGCGACGGGGCCATGCGCGTAGACGGCAACCACGGCGGCACGCTTGGTTATGAGCCCAACAGCTACGGCGAATGGCAGGAGCAGCCCGACTTCTCGGAGCCGCCGCTGAATCTGGAGGGGGCGGCGGGTCATTGGAACCACCGCGAAGACTCCGATTACTATACCCAGCCGGGCAAACTGTTTCGCTTAATGAGTCCGGCGCAGCAAAAAGTGCTGTTTGCGAACACTGCCCGCGCTATGGGCGACGCTCCGAATGAAGTAAAATTACGGCATATCGGCAACTGTATGAAAGCCGACCCGGTCTACGGCCAAGGCGTGGCCGAGGCGTTAGGCTTGCCGGTTAACGAAGCGGCCAGGGTCTGAGCGATAACTTACCATCAAAGGAGAAAACATGATACCGAATAAAAAAATTGAAGCGATGTTGAATAAACAGATGAACGCGGAGTTTTACAACTCCCATCTCTACCTGGCGATGGCCGGCTGGTTCGAGTCGCAGAACCTGACTGGCTTCGCCCGCTGGATGGAGATACAGGCGGAAGAAGAACGCGGCCATGCGCTGCGCTTCTATAAGCACCTGAAAGAGCGCCGGGCAGCCATACTGGTGGCGGAGGTGCCTGCGGTACCGATCAAGTACAAGAGTCCGCTCGAAGCCGTGACTGCGGCATTTAACCACGAGGTTCATGTCAGCCAGGAAATAAATAAGATGCTGGAGGCGGCTAACTCGGAGAAAGACTTTGCCGCCGCGATCATGCTGCAGTGGTTCGTAAATGAGCAGGTGGAAGAGGAAGCCCAGACCGACGCCATCGTGCAGCAGTTGAAGATGGCTGGAGAGTCCAAGGGCGGACTCATGCAGATAGACCACCACCTTGGCAAACGCAAGGATGACTGAATAACCGCATACCGACTGAAATAAAAAACCGGACGGTTACCCAGAGCGGGGATCTCACGCCGGCCGCAAAAAACAGAGAATCGGCGCGGTCTTGCCGCGCCGATAATACCGTTACAGGAGCCGATCACATGCAAAACAACTTAGCCCGCGCCGTCTATGTCGCGACAGTCCTGGCCTGCCTGAACTGTCTCGTTCCGTCTTTCTCCGCCGCCCAGGCGGTGAAGCAACGTGCGGAAATAGAAGCGAAGTACAAATGGGATCTTTCCAGCATTCTGCCCGATGACGAAGCCTGGCATAAATCCATGGATCGGCTAAGAGCCGGCCTGGGTGATTTTGACCGGTACAGAGGCAGGCTGTCGGATTCGGCCGCCAATGTCCGCCAGGTTCTTCAACTGCGTGACGAACTTTCCATTATAGCCGATAACCTGCTGGTCTACTCCAAGATGAAACTGGACGAGGACAAACGGGTGAGCAAGTACCAGGAGATGCAGAGCCGGGCTTCGGACATATATTCCAGGCTCGCCAACGTCGCGGCTTTCATACAACCGGAGCTGCTGGCGATGGACAGCGGTAAGCTGATGGGTTACGCGGCATCCGATCCGGGACTGAAGCCTTACGACTTTATGCTCCGAAACCTCATCCGCACGAAGGCACATATCCTGTCCGACAAGGAGGAGGCCCTGCTGGCCGGGGCGGGGCCAGTGTTTGAGTCCCCGTCCCGCATATTTGAAATGATCAATGACGCCGATATCTCGTTCGGCAATATCAAGGATGAGAATGGGAAAGATCTCCAGCTCACGCGGGAGCGGTACAGTTATATACTGGAGGGCCCGGACAGGCGTATGCGCCGCGACGCCTCCGAGATGTATACCGAAACCTATATGAAGTACATAAACGGGCTGGCGGCCAGTCTTTCGTCGTCCATAAAGAAAGACCATTTTCTTGCCGCCGCCCGGAAATACGGCAATTCTCTTGAAGCCAGGCTCGACGCGGATAATATTCCGGTGGGCGTATTCAAGAGTCTGATAGCGGCCGCAAGCGCCAATCTGGAGCCGCTGCACAAATGGGCCGCCCTTCGCAAAAAGATACTGGGCGTGGACGCGCTTTACACCTACGATCTGAGCGCCACGCTGATGAAAGAAAAGCCCAGGGAATACACCTGGGAGGAAGCCGGGGATCTTGCGCTGAAAGGGCTGTCCCCGATGGGCAAAACCTACCTGGACGAGTACAGGAAAGGCCTGACGTCGGCCTGGATAGACGTTTACGAGACACAGGGTAAGGACTCCGGCGCCTATTCCTGGGGCACTTATACTTCGCATCCCTATGTGCTGATGAACTATAATAATTCGCTGGATCACGTTTCCACGCTGGCCCACGAGATGGGCCACTCGATAAACCGCCTGTGGATCAACAGGAGCGAGCCGTATCACTACAGCGATAATTCGTTGTTCACGGCTGAAGTCGCTTCAACCTGTAATGAGGCTATTCTGATGAAGTACCTCATCGCCAACGCCAAAACCAGGCAGGAGAAAGCCTACCTGCTGACTAAATACATAGAGCAGATAGTCGGGACTTTCTATACGCAGGTGATGTTTTCCGAGTTCGAGCTGGCCATCCATGAACGCGTGGAAAAGGGCGGCGCCCTCTCGGTGGACTTCTTTCGCAAAACTTACCGCGATATTTATCAGAAGTACTGGGGGCCGGAGCTGGTTATAGGGCCGCTCAATGACCTGGGCGGCATGAGGATCAGCCATTTCTACCGCTCGTACTACGTGTACCAGTACGCCACCTCCTACGCCGCGGCGCAGATGCTTTCCGACAGGATAATCCGCAATGAGAAGGGCGCGGTGGAGGCTTACTACCAGTTCCTGAGAACCGGCTATTCCGATTATCCGGTGGAGGTGCTTAAGAAAGCCGGCGTGGATATGACCACCCCGGAGCCGGTGGCCGGGACCATAAAGCTTTTCGGCGAGCTGGTGGATCAGCTGGCCGGGCTCATGAACGGGAATTAACGGCGCTTCAAAATGTGCTATTATGTACTGGCCGGACCGCGTGATCGGGACGGCTTCATTAAGTTTCCGATAACAAAGGAGATACGGTTTATGAAAAGAATAACGTTGTTGAGTCTGATGTTCGTCGTCCCGGCTGTAGCCATGGCGCAGGAGAAACCTATGACCGAAGACCAGAAGACGCTGTATTTCCTGGGGCATAACGTGCTTTCCAGGAATCTTAAGCAGTTCGACTTTACCCCGGAGGAGTCAAAGTATATCCTCATGGGTCTCACGGATTCCCTGAACAACGTCCCCGGCAAAGTGGACGAGTCGTACGGGCCCAAGATCAACGAGCTGGTGGGCCGCAAGCAGGCCGCCGCCGCCCTGAAAGAAAAGGAAAAGGGGAAAGCGTTCCTTGAAAAGATGGCCAAAGAGAAAAACGCGAAAAAGCTTCCCAGTGGAGTGATCTACATCCCCATGAAAGAAGGCAAAGGTGCCGCCCCCAAGGCCACCGACATGGTGAAAGTCCATTACCACGGCACTTTTCCGGACGGGAAGGTGTTCGACAGTTCCGTGGACCGGAAGACCCCGGCGGAATTCCCTCTTAACGGCGTGATCCCCTGCTGGACCGAAGGCGTGCAGAAGCTGAAAATCGGCGGCAAGGCGAAGCTGGTCTGTCCTTCCGATACAGCCTACGGCGACCAGGGCATGGCGGGCGCCATCCCCGGCGGAGCCACGCTGGTGTTCGAAGTTGAGCTGCTGGATATCGTGAAACCGGAGGCGGCGCCGGAGACGAAGAAAGAGGCCAAACCGGCCGCGGTTAAGGCGCAGTAACCGCGTCGGAAAACAAAAATCTACGGGGAGCGGAATTTGAAAATTCCGCTCCCCGTTTTTTCGTTCCCTTATAATTCCCCGTTTGCAGCCGGGCTCTTCGATTTAATGATTACCGAAAGGAGTATCGAAGCGGCCAGGATGCCGAGCACCACGGACAGGGAAAGGATCGCGGGGATGTGAATGAAACCGGAGGCCAGCATTTTCAGGCCGACATAAAAGAGAATGGCGGAGATGCCGGTCTTAAGGAACCGGAACGAGTCCATGATGGCTGCCAGGAAAAAATAAAGGGAGCGGAGGCCGACCACCGCGAAAACGTTGGAGGTATAGACGATGAAAGCTTCCTTGGAGATCGCCAGCACCGCCGGAATGGAGTCCACGGCGAAGATCAGATCCGAGGTCTCTATGACCAGCAGGGTGGCGAACAGCGGCGTAGCGTGCCAGACGCCGCGCTTTATGAAGAACTCCCCGGCTTCCGAGGCCTCGCGCATCGGCATGATCCCGGCCAGCAGTTTTAAAACGGGGTTTTTGCCGGGGTCGATTCCCTCATCCTTCTGCAGGAACATTTTGACCGCGGTGAAGAGGAGGATGGCGCCGAAAACATAGATGAGCCAGCTGAAAGCGTTGATCAGGCTTACGCCGGCGAAGATCAGGAGAAGGCGCATGAACACGGCGCCCAGGATTCCCCAGGTCAGGATCTTCGGCTGGTGTTTTCTGGGCACTTTGAAGTAAGCGAAGATCATGATGAACACGAACATATTATCCATCGACAGCGAATACTCTATGACATAGGCCGTGAAGAATTCCAGCATCCGTTCATAGCCCAGCATATAGCCGGTCAGGAAGCCGAACATGGCCGCGACAATTATCCAGAAAGAGCACAGAAGCAAAGCTTCTTTTTTGGATATTTCATGGGCCCGGCCGGCTGAGATCCTGATGTCGGCGATGAAGAGGGCGGCGGCGGTCGCCGCGAAGACGATCCACATTGTTTCAAGATTGGTCATGCGGTAAATTATACCTAATAAGCCGGTAATCAGCATTTCCAATCCAAGGATGAGCATGATATCTCTCGTCGGTGCTCCGTCGGGAACTCTTAACCATGCCTTCCTTTTGCGATAATCTAAGGTAACGGCAGGCCTGCAAGTTCGCGGGGCCTGCCGGGGGTTGGGTTCCAAAAACCGGTGTCGGGCACACCGTGCCCGCACCTCCCG